>UMEW01032626.1_pt1 | contig 11735 bp, 10 predicted proteins | sample 1964851 | NCBI WGS metagenome assembly UMEW01 (sample SAMEA4836030, study PRJEB28245) | human gut metagenome | biome: gut microbiome; material: fecal sample | place: Denmark | collected 2008 | reverse complement strand
GCCCAGCCGCTTGGATCTCGAAGTGCACGTCACGGCTCCGTGCGCTTCCAGTCACAGTGAAATGACGATGCTGCCGGTTTTACCCGACCTGAGCCTGTGACCACTCAGTGCATCGCTCGCGGCATTAAGCGGCGAGAGCGAAACGCTCGTTGTTGGCGTTTATTTTTTTCTAGTTGTTTATCGAGGAGACTAGACCTCGGCATGCACCGTACGGCGTCCTACACCCCGTCGAAACCGGAACACCCCCATAAAGGGAGTGCCATTGTATTCGTTTCCACGGAAAAAGGCCATGAAAAGGCAGGAAAAAATGCGCGATGTGTGTATGTCTCGGTGCACCGTTTTGTAACACGACCGAGCATTAATGCACCAAATGAGGGCGCAAGGCCGTACAATTTGGTGCGAATATGCCGTGAATTACGTTCTCAGGGGCCGTTTTACTGGAGTGTGAAAACTGGCATAAATTTTGCTTTTGTGTGGTTGGGCGGCGAAAGGGACCGCCAACATCAACAGACAAACCTTTTCCGAATCTAGGAGAAACCAATCATGACCTCGCCCGCAGACGTTCTGCAGATGGTTAAAGATAACGATGTCAAGTTCGTTGACTATCGTTTGACCGACACCCGCGGCAAAGAACAGCACATGTCCGTGCCTGCCCATCAACTTACCGAAGACACTTTCGAAGACGGGCAAGCCTTTGACGGCTCGTCTATGGCCGGGTGGAAAGGCATTGAAGCGAGCGACATGATTCTGATGCCTGATCCCGAAACGGCTCGCATGGATCCGTTCCGAGAACAGAACACTCTCATTTTGACTTGCGACGTTCTTGAGCCTGATACCGGCAAGGGCTATGCGCGCGATCCCCGCTCTCTTGCCCGCCGTGCCGAAAACTACCTCAAGAGCACGGGCATCGGTGACAAAGCTTTCTTCGGTCCCGAACCCGAATTCTTCATTTTTGACGGCGTGACGTTCGCCAACGAACCCCAGAACACCTTCTTCAAGATTTTCTCCGAAGAAGGTCCTTGGGCCAGCAAGATCGAGTACGAAGGCGGCAACCTCGGCCATCGCGCTCCGTTCAAGGGCGGCTATTTCCCTGTTCCGCCGGTTGACACGCTCGCCGACATCCGCGCCGAAATGGTGACGTTGCTCGAACAGCAGGGCGTTCCCTGCGAAGTTCATCATCACGAAGTGGGCGCCGCCGGTCAGTGCGAAATCGGTACACGCTTTTCCACGCTCGTGCAGCGCGCCGACTGGCTGCAGATCATGAAGTACACGATCTGGAACGTGGCAGCTGCCTACGGTAAGACCGCCACCTTCATGCCCAAGCCCATGTTCGGTGACAATGGTTCCGGCATGCACGTGCACCAGTCCATCTGGAAGGAGGATCAGAACCTCTTTGCAGGCAACGGCTACGCCGGTCTTTCCGAATTGGCTCTGTACTACATCGGCGGCATCATCAAGCACGCTCGCGCTTTGAACGCCTTCACCAACCCGACCACCAACTCCTACAAGCGTTTGGTGCCGGGCTACGAAGCACCCGTGAAGCTTGCCTATTCGGCTCGCAACCGTTCGGCTTCTCTGCGCATTCCGCACGTGGCCAGTCCCAAGGCTCGCCGTGTCGAAGTCCGCTTCCCCGATCCGACGGCCAATCCTTATCTCGCTTTCTCGGCGATGCTGATGGCCGGTCTCGACGGCATCCAGAACAAGATTCATCCGGGCGAACCCGCCGACAAGAATCTGTACGACCTGCCGCCGGAAGAAAATGCCAAGATCCCGACGGTCTGCTCCGAACTGAACCAGGCTCTCGAATACCTTGACAAGGATCGTGAGTTCCTGACCCGCGGCGGCGTCTTCAGCGACGATTTGATCGACGCCTACCTGAATCTCAAGGCCCAGGAAGTCGATCGCTATCGTTGCGCCGTGCATCCGCTCGAATACGAGTTGTATTTCGCGAGCTGATGCCTTAAACACCGGATGCCGACGGAGAGCAGGAGCTTTGGTCGGCATCGGTGAGGTTTGTCTGTACGGCATCCCGAGGCAAATTCATATCGGGATGTCCGTGCGACGGTTTCTTTTCCTTTTGAAGAGACGAGCATCAGCAGGAGTCGCCAAATATGAGCCGAGGCAGCAGCAGTTTTTACGCCCGGCTTCAAGCTGCGGCGGATTTGTTATCCACGGGTGTCGTGGTGCTCGATCGTTACGCACGCGTGTTGTGGTGCAATACGGCTGCCGAAATGCTGATCGGTTGCTCGAGACGAAATCTCAAAGGCACGGACATCGGGCTTTTGATCACCCATGTGCGCGAATGGGCCGAACGCTTTTCCGACAAAGACAAAAAGCTTGTTCCCTATACAGCCGTTACCGAGCTACGCCGGCCTTTGGCTGAACCCGAACCTGTACAAATCATGCTCTCGAGCATTGCCGAGAGCGAAAGCAGCGTACTGCTTGAAATTGTGCCCGTACAAAAGGCGATGGACTGTGTTCGCCAGGAACAGGAAGCTGGCATGGGGGAAGCTACGCGTTCGCTCCTGCGCAATCTGGCCCACGAAGTGAAAAATCCGCTCGGCGGCATTCGAGGCGCCGCGCAGCTTCTGGAAGCCGAGCTCGACAATCGTGAGCAACGCGAATATACCGAAGTCATTATTTCCGAAGCCGATAGACTGCAGGGGCTGGTTGATCGACTGTTGCAACCCTATCGCCGAGAGTCTCATCTGGCTGAAGTCAATCTGCACGAAGTGCTCGAACGCGTGCGTAATCTGGTGAGCGCTGAATTCGGGTCGGGACTTTCCGTGCTTCGCGATTACGACGTCTCTGTGCCTCCCATTCTGGGTGATCGCGAGCAGCTCATTCAAGTCTTTCTCAATCTCATGCGCAATGCGGCCGAGGCCGGAAAGTCCTTGATTGCCGAAGGCCGTGCGGAACTCACTATCAAGACGCGTATTGCTCGCCAATGCACGATTCAGCGCAGGCGATATCGGCTTGCCGTCAATGTGCATGTGATCGACAATGGCCCGGGCATTGATAAGCGTATTCGTGAAAAGATTTTCTATCCGCTGGTCACGGGACACGACGGCGGCACGGGCTTGGGGCTTTCCATTGTGCAGACATATGTGGAGCGGCACGGCGGAGCGATTGAAGTCGACAGTCGGCCCGGCTGCACGGACTTCAGTCTGCTTTTCCCGTTGGGCGAACCGATCAATTAACTGGACAAAAAGAAGAAAGATGCGACAGATTTGGGTTGTTGACGATGATCGTTCGATTCGCTGGGTGCTGGAAAAGGCGCTCACGCGTGCTCAGATGCCGTTTCGCCTGTTCGAATCGGCTGCCGATGTGGTCAAAGCCTTTGAGCGTGACACGCCGTCGGTGCTGCTGAGTGATATTCGCATGCACGATATGAGCGGGCTCGACCTTTTGGCGTTCGTCAAGAACAAGTATCCCGGACTGCCCGTCATCATCATGACGGCCTTCAGCGATTTGGACAGCGCAGTGAGTGCCTTTCAGGGCGGTGCCTACGAGTATCTCGCCAAGCCTTTTGACATCAACAGTGCGATTGATCTGCTGCGCCGCGCACGTGAAGAAAGCGCCGTGGCCGAAAGCACGGACGCAAGCGAACTTGACGAAAAGGGTGAAGTGCGCCGCACGGAAATCATCGGTCAGTCGCGAGCCATGCAGGAGGTGTTTCGTGCGATCGGTCGTTTGTCGCACAGCCACGTTACGGTGCTTCTGACCGGAGAATCGGGTACCGGCAAGGAAGTGGTGGCACGAGCCCTGCATCAGCACAGTCTGCGCAGTCGAGCGCCTTTTGTGGCGATCAACACGGCGGCCATTCCCCGAGAGTTGCTTGAAAGCGAACTTTTCGGCCACGAGCGAGGGGCGTTTACGGGCGCAAATCAGCTGCAATACGGTCGTTTCGAACAAGCCAAGGGCGGCACTCTTTTCCTGGACGAAATCGGCGACATGCCCGCCGATCTGCAGACGCGTCTTTTGCGCGTTTTAAGCGACGGTTATTTCTATCGAGTGGGAGGCACGCAGTCAATCAAAGCCGACGTGCGCGTGATTGCCGCAACGAATCAAAATTTGGAAGAACGCGTGCGACAGGGACTTTTCAGAGAAGACCTCTACCATCGCCTCAACGTGATTCATTTGCAGCTGCCGCCGTTGCGCGAGCGAACCGAAGACATTGAGGCACTCGCCGATCACTTTTTGAGTGCCGCGGCATCCAATCTGAAGACCGAGCGCAAGCGTCTGACTCCCGAAGCGTTGCAAGTGATTCGACGGTTTCCGTTCCCTGGCAATGTCCGTCAGTTGGAAAATCTTTGCAATTGGCTCACCGTGATGGCGCCTTCGCAGTGGATTCGGCCGGATGATCTGCCGTTTGAATTCAAGACGGGAAACGGACAGACATCGGGCGAGACGGCCTCCGATGTCATGGCGACGGGTGCAGGAGGCTGGACGGATCAGTTGGCTGAGGTGGTGAGAGAGCTACTAAACCGCGGAACGCCGAAAACGATGGAAGAGCTCAACCGCGTGTTTGAAACGACGGTTTACAAGACAGCACTGGCGTTTACGCACGGCAAGAAGATTGAAGCGGCTCAGAAGCTTGGCGTGGGCAGAAACACGCTCACGCGCAAGCTTCAGGAACTCGGTCTGCGCTGAAAAATCAGTGAGACTTTTTCGTGATGATGTCGATGCAGCACATCACGAAGGCCGAAAGCACGAATGTCAGGTGCAGGACGACATACCAAAGGAGCTTATCGTTGGCGATCGACTGAATGTCCATGAAGATGCGCAGCAGGTGGATCGAAGAAATGGCAACGATGCTTGCCGCCACCTTGTTTTTGAGAGAGCCCGCGTCCATCTTTCCGAGCCAGCCCAACTTTTCGTCTTTGCCGTCGTCAAGGTCCATGCGCGAGACGAAGTTTTCGTAGGACGAGTACATCACCATGACGATTAGGCCGCCCACTAGTCCCATGTCAATCAAGGACAGCAGAGAGAGGATCAAATCGCCTTCGCTGAGGGACAGAACGTGCGGCAGGACATGAAAGATTTCCTGAAAAAATTTGATTGCCAGAGCAATAAGCGCCAGCGATAGTCCCAAAAAGACGGGGGCTAGAAACCATCGAGCGGCGTAGAAAGTACGTTCAAACATGCGTTCCATTTCTAAAGAATGTTTTGCGTTGCGGTTGATTGGGGAAAAAGCGTCGCCAGAACAAAGGGCGCAAAGAAAAGTTCCGGCATTTTGACAGGAAAAACTTGGCTCAGGCTGAGATCTCAATCGAAAATGCAACAAATCGTTCGGAAAGCGAAGAGATCGAAATGGAGATTTTGGTAGGATTTCGTGCCGCTGGGCAGTTGCTATTCCTATTTTGTAGCAACTTTTATTTGAGTTTTTTGTTTTTCTTCTGACGCTTGTCATGCCCAGATCATTGCATTTAAGTGAATTTGAACGAGATTTCGCTGAACTTGGCGCCAAACCCACGCATATCCGGCGCCTGTGGCGTGCATGGCTCGGCATGGCATCCTGGCAGTCGCAGGGACATGCCAGCTATCCGAAGGCGCTGCAGGAAAAGTTGCCGGAGATCCAAAGTCAACTCGAGTCGTTGGCTCGGTTTAACGTTAAGGAGAGCCGGCAGGCTGAAAGCAGCAAGCTTCTGGTGATGTTGCCCGAGGGCGCGTGCGTGGAAGCGGTTCTTTTGCCGCGACAGGCGCTTTGCATCTCCACGCAGGTGGGCTGTGCCGTGGGGTGCGCTTTCTGTATGACCGGCAAGGGCGGGCTTGAACGTCAGCTTTCAAGCGCAGAAATCGCAGCTCAGTACGTGGCGGCCACTCGCATAAAGCCTGACATTAAAAAAGTGGTCCTGATGGGAATGGGCGAGCCTTCCCACAATTTGGCTGCAGTTAAGGAAGCAGTGGAGTTCATTGGCGACGTAGCGGGGCTGGCGCACAAGCAGATTGTGGTGTCCACCGTAGGCGACGAGCGTCTTTTCGATGCGCTGTCCACTTGGTCGGTAAAGCCCGCTTTGGCTTTGTCGCTTCACACGACCGATTTCGAGAAACGGCAAAAGCTTTTGAAAAACGCTCCTGCACTGACGCCCGAATATCTGCTGCAGCGTACGTTGGACTACGCCGAACAGACCAAGTATCCGGCGCAGATCGAGTGGACGCTGCTGGCTGGCATCAACGACACTTTCCAAGAGGTCGAGCGACTGGCCGAACTTGTGGCCGGACGCTATGCAATGGTCAATTTCATTGCCGTCAATCCGACGGAAGGAAGCGACTTCAAGCGTCCCTCGCAGGATCACATTGAAGATCTCATCACTGTCTTGCGGCGCAAGGGTATCGTGGCAACGCTTCGTGACAGCGCGGCGCAGGATATAGAAGGGGGATGCGGGCAGTTGCGAGCCCGCCATCTGAGTGCCGCCCGCGAAGCGCCAATTTCGCTCGAAAAGCTGGACCGCTAAAGACGGTGACGAGTTCCGGCGGAGGCCCAGTCGACGTCGTCAAAGCAACATGCGAGCTGCGCGGCGGCCTTAAAGCCCGTGCAGTGGCACGGACGCCAATGTTCGACTTTGTACTGTGTCAGTTCCTGCATCCACAGGGGATAGTCGGCCGGCGCGACGCCGCTCAGATGCGTGCCGCCGAGCACAGTGTGGAAGTGATCGATGTCGAAGGTGCGGCTTGCGTAGCGCAGGATGTTGGGAAGACCGGCATGCGCGCAGCCCAAAAGCACGGAGGCGCCGTTTTCTGTTTGCACCAAGAGCGAAACATCATCGGCAAACGTATCGGGAACGATTTCACCGGCATCGGTGCGTTCAAACATATGATGAGTGCACACCCATCGGGGGTCGCGTGCTGAGGCGGGGACGGTAAACGCAATGACGCCGGGCACGATTTCAACGAACGGATCAATCGGCGAAAAGGCAAGACCTGTGAGCATTGAACCGCCGCCTGAAGCCCGTTTGGCGTCTGCGTCGCCGAGTCGTTCGCGTCCAATGCCGGGAGCGGCCCACACACGAACGTCCGGTGCCATTCGCAGCACGTCCATGACGCCGGAAGTGTGGTCAAAATGACCGTGCGAGAGCACCAGGTCGGTGATGCGCTTGGCTTCCAGTCCCAGTGCTGTCAAATTGTGCTGCAGCGTGTGCTGAATGCCGCCCGTATCAAGCAAAACGACGGCGTCTTCGGTTTGCAGCCACGCGCTGTAGCCCCATTCGGCAAGCAGGCTCTGCGAACTCGTTTGATTTTCCACGACGACGGTAAGCTGCATACGACTTCTCCGAGATGCGCTTGTTGTGATACTGCCGAGTTTAGGCCGCGTACAAGAAAAAAGCTTTCGAAGCGGTGAGGCATCGAAAGCTTTTGGCGTCAATTGTTGGCGTTGTCGTCCACGGGATCGAAGGTGATCTGCATGGAACGCGGTACGGTAGCCTTTTGATCCTTCGGACGCGGGAACGGCTTGCAGCGACGGATTGCCGTTTCAACCGCGTGGTCGTATGCCGGCAGTCCCGAGCTCTTGAGCTGCACCGGGTTGCCGGCTTGTTCGCCATTGGGCAGCAGATTGACGCGATAGACGGCCTGATGTTGGCCGCGCTCAATGCCTGGAGGCACTGCATAGAAGATGTGCGGGCGAATGCAGGCAATGACGCTTGCCGCGTACTCTGCCGAAGCCGTACCGGTAACGTTACGCACGCGCGTTCCGGGTGTACCGGTGGTTTTGCCCACTTGACCGGACTGCACTTGCGGCGCACCCGTGATGCGGGCCAGCTCCGCACGCCGCATTTCATCGGCAATGCGCTTCTGTTCGGCACGCTCACGGCGAATGCGGTCTTTACGTTCGGCTTCCTTGCGTTTTTTCTCTTCTTCGAGGCGCTTTTCCTCAGCCAGACGCGCTTCCTCTGCCTTTCGGGCTTCTTCGGCTTTGCGTGCTTCTTCCGCCTTTCGAGCCTCTTCGGCTTTCCGGGCTTCCTCAGCCTTGCGTTCCTCTTCCAGGCGTCGTTCTTCTTCCAAGCGCTTCTGTTCTTCTGCCAGCCTCTTTTCTTCCTCAAGGCGTTTGCGTTCTTCCTCGAGTCTTTGTCGCTCTTCTGCCAAACGCTTTTCTTCTGCTAAGCGGCGTTCTTCCGCCAGACGAATCTCCTCGGCGCGGCGAGCTTCTTCCGCGGCTCGCTCCTCTTCAAGCCGTTTTTGCTCGGCTAGTCGCTCCTGTTCCAGACGCTCCTGTTCGAGGCGCTGTTGTTCCAGACGCTCCTGTTCAAGCCGCTTTTGTTCAGCCAGACGCTCTTGTTCGAGGCGTTCCTGCTCCAGGCGCTGTTGCTCCAGCTTCTCCTGCTCGAGTTTTTCTTGAGCCAGACGTTCCTCTTCCAGACGTTTAGCTTCCTCCTCCTGAGGATCGGGTTGAGGAGCGGCTTCGGTGTCTTTCGGCAGCGGTTTGTCGGGCGTTTCGGGTGCTTTGCCCGCAACGCTTTCGCCGGAGGCGTCTTCAGGTGCCCAGAGTTCGGCGTAGAACGACTCGGGTTCGGTTCGCCACTGAAAAACGGTAAATAGCCCCACAAACAAAAGCGCATGCACCCCGACGGCCGCTACCAGGCCGGCCGGGAGGTCAAAGGGCTTCTGGTTGCCAGGACGAACCGGGCCTCGGTTCTCGCTCTCGCTCATTGACGGCCACCCTCAATCTGAAGGGCCAGGCCGACGCGCTCGACATTGGCTCCCTGAAGAGCTTTCATGACGTCAATGACCTGTTCGTAGCGCACATCGCGGTCAGCGGCGATCACCACCGGGGTGTTAAGACCGGCCTGCGCGGTCTTGACGTTGTTGACAAGCTGCGGCATGTCGACCGGATGCAGACCGGACTTGGTCTTGATCGACAGACGGCTGTCGGCGTGCACGACCACTTGGATGTTTTCCGTGGGGGCCTTGCCGGCCTTCTTCACGGACGGCAGATTGACCACGGACGGATTTACGAAGGGGGCGGCCACCATCAGAATCACAACGAGCACCAGCATGACGTCAATGTAGGGAACGACGTTCATGTCGCTCATCAGGCGACGCTTTCCTCGATTGGATTGGTTACGCAAAGCCATAGCGACTCTCCTTGTCAAAGAGTGCTTCTTAGCGCTGGTGCGCGAGGATGTTCAGGAACTCTTCGCTGAAGCTGTCAAAGCGGTTGCTCAGGCGCTCAATGCGGTTGGCAAAGAGGTTGTAGGCAGCCGTTGCCGGAATGGCGGCAAAAAGGCCTACGGCGGTGGCAACGAGTGCTTCGGCAATGCCGGGAGCAACGACGGCCAGAGACACGTTTTCAAGGCTTGACAGACCGGTGAAAGCATCCATGATGCCCCAGACGGTGCCGAACAGACCGATATAGGGAGAAACGGAGCCGATCGAAGCGAGCATCGGAAGTCCGCGCTCGAGTGCATCCATTTCACGCTGAAAAGTGGCGTTCATACTGCGGCGTACGCCCGACAAAACATCATCGGCGGGGCGATCGGGCATCTTCAGAAATTCATTCATGCCGGCCACGAACATGCGTTCCTGAGCGCCGGTGCGCTCCGGGCGCGTGCTTGCCGTCTCGTAGAGCTTGGCAAGATCAAGGCCCGACCAGAAACGCTTTTCGAAGTCGTCGGTTTGACGGCGGCTTCGGGAGAGCACGAGCATTTTGGAAAAGATCGTGGCCCAGCTCGAAAGCGAGGCGATCAGAAGAATTCCCATGACGCACTTCACAACGATGGAAGCGTTCATGACGAGCGTGATGATGGAAAGATCGGCGGAAGTCATGTTCGGATAGTCTTAATTCGCAAAAACGGTCAATCAGATCGAATCGTCGGGGGCGTAGGGCTTCAAAGCGGCCAGAATGCGCGGATCGGCCTGCGTGGGGACGCCAAGCTTCATATCAACGGAAGCGCAGCGCACCTGGGCCGTGCAGATGGTTTCTTCACCGCGCACGATGGTCTGCTCGAAAATCACGGAAGCGCGGCGCAAAAGCTTGATGCGGGTCTTCACGGTGAGTGCATCGTCAAGCACGGCCGGACGCACGAACTTCATCTCGATGGTGCTCACCACAATGACGGGAGCGCCTTCGAGGTGCATCTTGCGTTGCTCGAGACCGAGCGTGCGCAAAAATTCCGTGCGTGCGCGCTCCATGTAACGCAAATAATTGGCGTGGTACACGATGCCGCCCGCGTCGGTGTCTTCCCAGTAGATGCGAACAGGAAAAGAAAAGATTTTTTCAGTCATATAACAAAGCGTCCGCGCTCGGCTCGGTGCGGACGCCGAAAATCGGTCAGAATTAGGCATTGCGCCTCCGGGCAAAAGCCCTGTTTCGGGCGGGCGCAATCATCGAGTCGAAAGTATATTGGATTGCAATCGTGCGCGAAAGACGGATTGCCTTTTTTGAGAAGGACTTAAGTGTTTCTTTCTGTTGAAAAATTCACGCCGCTATTACGGCCGATTTTGTGCGCTGCAACACTCCTTGCGGCGGCATTGTCCTCGGGCTGTACGGATCCTGTCAACGCGCCTCGGGCGCTTTCGGACTATGTATCCAACACGCTTTTTACCTCCTTTTCGGGACGCAGTCCCAAAACGCTTGATCCGCAGGTGTCTTACTCAAGCGACGAGACGATATACACCTACGGCGTCTACGAACCGCTTTACGGCTACGAATACTTAAAGCGCCCCTATACGCTGATGCCGCTGACGGCCGAAAAAGTTGTCAAGCCCGTGTATCTTGATGCGGATAAAAAAGTCCTGTCCGGAGAGGCCGACAGCAAGGACATTGCGTACTCCGTCTACACGATTCCGATCCGAAAAGGCATTCAATTTGCCCCGCATCCGGCGTTTGCCAAGGATGAAAAGGGCGAACCTCTTTGCCTGACGCTCAATCCCGAACGCGCCAAGGCGCTCTCCAGCCCCCTGGAGCTGACCGAGCGCGGTACGCGAGAGCTTACTGCGCATGACTATGTTTACGGCATCAAGCGCATTGCGTCGCCGGCCGTCGTCAGTCCCGCTTTCGGTATTCTGCGGGCCTATATCGTCGGTTTCGACGAACTCAGTGAGGCGATCGGCAATGCATGGAAAAAGGCCAGAGAGGCAGGAGATTCCGCCTCGCGCATTGATCTCACGAAGTTTGACTGCGAGGGACTCAAGGCGCTCGACGAGCACACGCTGCAGATCACCATTCGCGGCAAATACCCGCAATTCGACAATTGGATGGCAATGGCCTTCTTTGCGCCGATGCCTTGGGAGGCCGAGGCGTTTTACGCCAATCCCGGTTTTGCAGAAAACAATATTTCCCTGGACACCTGGCCGGTGGGAACGGGCCCATACATGCTCACCGTGTCGCGGCAAAACCGAGAGCATGTGCTCGAGCGCAATCCCAACTATCGCGGACTGATCTATCCGTGTGAAGGTTCCGAAGAAGACCGCCGAAACGGCTTTTTGGCCGACTGCGGCAAAAAGACACCTTTCGTGGACCGAATTGTTCTGACGATGGAAAAGGAGGCGGTGCCGACCACGTCGAAATTCCTGCAGGGCTATTACGACAGCCCTCAGATCACGCGTCTTGACGTGGGGCAGGGCTACATTGTGGCGATGGGGGACGATCCCGACAAGGAAAAGCTCTACAAGGAAAAGCGTCTGCAGTTTCCGACCGCTGTCGAAGCCAACCTTTGGTACATCGGCTTTAATTGGCTTGATCCTGTGGTCGGCGCCGGCAAGACGCCGCAAGAAGCGCGCCGCAACAAGCTGCT
>UMEW01063169.1_pt1 | contig 11972 bp, 7 predicted proteins | sample 1964851 | NCBI WGS metagenome assembly UMEW01 (sample SAMEA4836030, study PRJEB28245) | human gut metagenome | biome: gut microbiome; material: fecal sample | place: Denmark | collected 2008 | reverse complement strand
ATATTCTCTTCCAGCCAAGGTTTTTTCCTCCTATATTTAGTGTCCTATGCACAACCGGACTCTGTTGCAAATCCGGTTTGCTGCATGAATCAAAAGCAAAGCTGTAAGCTTCTTACAAAAACTAGAATCTGTAATGTGCGAATGCCTTGTTTGCCTCTGCCATCTTGTGCATATCTTCTTTTCTCTTAACAGATGCGCCTGTGTTGTTAGCTGCATCCATGATCTCGTTAGCTAATCTCTCAGCCTGAGTTTTCTCTCCTCTGGCACGTGAGAATGCTGTTAACCAACGAAGGCCTAAAGCCTGACGACGATCAGGGCGAACCTCGATTGGTACCTGATATGTGGCACCACCGATACGTCTTGCTTTTACTTCGAGAGCTGGCATTACATTGTTCATAGCTTCTTCGAATACTTCAAGAGCTGGTCTTCCTGTCTTTTCTTCTACTGTAGCAAATGCTCCGTATACAATCTTCTGAGCTACGCCTTTCTTACCGTCTAACATAATGCTGTTAACAAGCTTTGTAACTACTTTGCTGTTGTACATTGGATCTGCTAATACGTCTCTTTTCTGAGTATGTCCTTTACGTGGCACGTTACTTCCCTCCTTAATCATGATATTTGTGGATTAATTCATCGGTACTCACATGTGTCTCTCTAATGTGTTCGTGCGGAATTGTATTCATAAAGTGAAATCCTGCATCTGCAGGTCTAATCCCAACACTAACCTACTTTAGTTCTGTTTGTGATACACAATGTTGCTAAATTATTTAGCAGCTTTTGGTCTCTTTGCGCCGTACTTAGAGCGGGCCTGTTTTCTGTTTGCAACACCTGCAGTATCTAATGTACCACGGATGATATGGTAACGTGTACCTGGTAAATCCTTAACACGGCCACCACGAATCAGAACAACGCTATGCTCCTGTAAGTTGTGTCCCTCACCAGGAATGTATGAAGTTACTTCGATTCCGTTTGAAAGACGAACTCTGGCGATCTTTCTAAGAGCTGAGTTAGGCTTCTTAGGAGTAGCTGTCTTAACAGCTGTACATACACCACGCTTCTGTGGAGAAGAAGTGTTGATTGGCTTCTTCTGGAGAGAGTTAAAGCTTCTCTGAAGAGCTGGTGCTGTAGACTTCTTTACAGATGTCTGACGTCCTTTTCTTACTAACTGGTTAAATGTTGGCATTATTTTCACCTCCTGTTTTATTTTAAGCAGTGCAATCTTATGCACGCTAAAATATTATACAAATCCTTGTCTGTTTTGTCAAGGCCAATTTTGTTTTCAATATAATACAAGAAAGAAGTCTGGTTTCCCGGACTTCTTTGTTTTTGGTTTGTAACAGCTTCTGTAGCTTAAGTACAAACATCAGTAATTATTCTTCATCAACTGATTCAGCATCTGTATCAATGACTCCGACTGCCTCTTCCTCTGCGAAATCCGCAAAATCATCATCATCAAAATCAAGTGTATCGTCATCGTTTACATCGCTGTCAAGCTTGATATTACGATAAATCTTCATACCTGTTCCTGCCGGGATGAGCTTACCGATGATTACGTTCTCCTTCATACCGATAAGCGGATCAACCTTGCCCTTGATTGCTGCCTCAGTAAGAACCTTTGTGGTCTCCTGGAATGAAGCTGCTGACAGGAATGAGTTGGTTGCAAGAGATGCCTTTGTGATTCCAAGTAATACCTGTGAGCCAACTGCAAGCTCCTTACCCTCTTCCTCAAGCTTCTCGTTGAGCTCTAAGAAGTCAAGGGCATCAACCATGCTGCCCGGAAGTAAATCTGAATCTCCCGGCTCCTCTACACGGATCTTCTGTAAGCACTGACGAACTATAACCTCGACATGCTTATCGTTAATCTCAACACCCTGTAAACGGTAAACACGCTGTACCTCGCGGAGCATGTAATCCTGAACCGCACGAACGCCCTTAATCTTGAGAATATCGTGTGGATTTACAGAACCCTCTGTAAGCTCGTCGCCGGCCTCAAGCTCCTGTCCGTCTACAACCTTGATACGTGAGCCGTAAGGAATGAGGTAAGCCTTTGTCTCGCCTGTCTCGTTGTTTGTAACGATAACCTCACGCTTCTTCTTTGTATCCTTGATTGTGGCAATTCCGCCGAACTCTGTGATAATAGCGAGTCCCTTAGGCTTACGTGCCTCGAAAATCTCCTCTACTCGAGGAAGACCCTGTGTGATATCATCACCGGCTACTCCACCAGCATGGAATGTTCTCATTGTAAGCTGTGTACCAGGCTCACCGATTGACTGTGCTGCGATGATACCGATTGCTTCACCAACCTGTACTGCCTGACCTGTTGCAAGGTTTGAACCGTAACACTTAGCACATACTCCCATGTGTGAACGGCAGGTAAGCACTGTACGGATCTTAACCTGTGTGATTGGATTACCATTCTCGTCAACACCCTCTGCCATAACCTTTGCTGCACGCTTTGGTGTAATCATATGGTTGGCCTTAACGATTACATTGCCATCCTTATCGCAGATTGTGTTGCAAGAGAAACGACCTGTAATTCTCTCCTGAAGGCTCTCGATTTCCTCTCGACCCTCCATGAATGCCTTTACAACCATTCCCGGAATCTCACGTCCTGTGCCTGCACAGCAGTCTGTCTCACGAACGATCATATGCTGTGAAACATCTACGAGACGTCTTGTAAGGTATCCTGAATCAGCTGTACGAAGCGCTGTATCTGAAAGTCCCTTACGAGCTCCATGTGCTGACATGAAGTACTCGAGTACGTCAAGACCCTCACGGAAGCATGACTTGATAGGAAGCTCGATTGTACGACCTGTTGTATCAGCCATGAGTCCTCGCATACCTGCAAGCTGTTTGATCTGCTTATCAGATCCACGGGCTCCGGAATCTGCCATCATGAAGATGTTGTTGTACTTATCAAGACCTGTAAGAAGTGCCTTTGTAAGGGCATCATCTGTATCCTTCCATGTCTCGATAACCTCTTTGTAACGCTCCTCATCAGTGATAAGTCCACGCTTGTACTGTCTTGTAATCTTATCTACAGTGTCCTGTGCATCAGCGATCATCTGTGGCTTCTGTGGTGGCACTGTCATATCTGAAATTGAAACTGTCATGGCAGCCTGGGTTGAATACTTGTATCCCATAGCCTTGACATTATCAAGAACCTCTGCTGTTGTTGTAGCTCCGTGTGTGTTGATAACCTTCTCAAGGATCTGCTTGATCTGTTTCTTACCAACGTGGAACTCAACCTCAAACTTGAGTGCATTCTCAGCCTTTGATCTGTCTATAAAACCAAGATCCTGTGGAATGTTCTCATTGAATATCAAAAGTCCTACTGTTGTCTCTGTAAAACCTGAAACCTCTGTGCCGTCAGGAAGCTTTACTGTACGGTGTACAAAGATATTCTGGTGAAGAGTAATCTCCTTGTTCTCGTAAGCGAGCATTGCAAGATTAACACTTCCATAGTAACGGCCGAGAAGATCTATCGGTCTGCAAAGCACACGACGATTTCCGTCTGTGACATCCTCAAACCAGATGAGGTCATATAAGCCAAGCTCAGCCTTTCCTGTATTTTCATCAGGAGTTGTGAGCTTTCTAAGCTCATCAACATCATTGTATACAGTGTCTGATGACACCTGTGCAACCATCTTTGGATCATCCTTGTAATCAGCGAGCTTTCTCATTGTGAGGTAGTAAACTCCAAGGATCATATCCTGTGAAGGAACGGCTACAAGTCCACCATCAGAAGGCTTAAGCAGGTTGTTAGGTGACAGAAGCATGAATCTGCACTCAGCCTGTGCCTCAGCAGTCAGTGGAAGATGTACAGCCATCTGGTCTCCATCGAAGTCGGCGTTGAACGCTGTACATACGAGTGGATGAAGCTTGATTGCCTTACCCTCTACAAGGATTGGCTCGAAGGCCTGGATTCCAAGTCTGTGGAGTGTAGGAGCTCGGTTAAGCATAACCGGATGCTCTTTGATGACGTCCTCAAGGACATCCCATACCTCCGGCTGAAGTCTCTCAACCATCTTCTTTGCACTCTTTATGTTGTGTGCGGTTCCGTTAGCGGCAAGCTCCTTCATAACGAATGGCTTGAAAAGCTCGATAGCCATCTCCTTTGGAAGACCACACTGATAAATCTTAAGCTTTGGCTCTACACAGATAACTGAACGTCCCGAGTAGTCAACTCGCTTTCCGAGAAGGTTCTGACGGAAACGTCCTCCCTTTCCCTTGAGCATGTCTGAAAGAGACTTAAGAGCTCTGTTTCCGGGACCGGTAACAGGACGGCCACGACGGCCATTGTCGATAAGTGCATCGACAGCCTCCTGAAGCATACGTTTCTCGTTACGAACGATAATATCCGGAGCTCCAAGATCAAGAAGTCTTCTAAGACGGTTGTTACGGTTGATAATTCGTCTGTAAAGGTCGTTAAGATCACTTGTTGCAAAACGTCCTCCATCGAGCTGAACCATTGGACGAAGATCCGGCGGGATAACAGGAATAACTGTCATAATCATCCACTCAGGCTTGTTTCCTGACTCACGGAAAGCCTCTACAACCTCAAGTCTCTTGATGATACGTGCACGCTTCTGGCCTGTAGCATTCTCAAGCTCTGCCTTAAGCTCTGCCGAATCCTTCTCAAGATCGATTGCTGCTAAAAGCTCACGGATAGACTCAGCACCCATTCCTACACGGAATGCTGAGCGGCCATAAGTATCGCATGCCTCCTGGTACTCTGACTCATTGAGAATCTGCTTGTATGCAAGCTTTGTCTCGCCCGGGTCAAGCACAATATATGAAGCAAAGTACAGTACTCTCTCAAGTACACGTGGAGATAAGTCAAGGATGAGTCCCATACGTGATGGGATACCCTTGAAATACCAGATATGAGATACAGGAGCAGCAAGCTCGATGTGTCCCATACGCTCTCTACGAACGCTTGACTTTGTGATTTCTACGCCACATCGGTCGCAGACAACACCCTTATAACGTATCTTCTTGTATTTACCACAATGACACTCCCAGTCCTTCGTTGGTCCGAAAATCTTCTCGCAGAAAAGACCGTCTTTTTCAGGCTTTAATGTTCTATAGTTAATAGTCTCAGGCTTTTTAACCTCGCCATGTGACCACTCTCTGATCTTTTCAGGAGATGCTAATCCAATCTGAATCGCATCAAACTGCATTGCCTGATTATTTTCTATATTATTTGTTTCTGGCATTTTGGCACTCCCTTCTAATTATTCTTCGTCATCAAGAACTTCATCAGCAAAAATATCGTCATCCGCTGTCTCAGGAGACTCTTCCTCTTCTATGTCAACAAGCTCTTCGTTGTCATCAAATTCTTTCTTTGAGAAACCATGCTCTGCGAATGACTCACTGTCCTCGAATGCATAGTCCTTATCGTTTCCGATAATTGAGTTGATATCTGTATTACCGTACTCACTTGTCTCGATAAGCTCAACCTCTTCTCTGTTCTCATCAAGTACCTTGACATCCAGACCAAGTGCCTGAAGCTCTTTGAGAAGTACCTTGAATGACTCTGGAATACCAGGCTCAGGGATATTCTCACCCTTGATGATAGCCTCGTAGGTCTTGACACGGCCAACAACATCATCGGACTTCATTGTAAGGATCTCCTGGAGTGTATATGCAGCACCATATGCCTCAAGAGCCCAAACCTCCATCTCTCCGAAACGCTGTCCACCGAACTGTGCCTTACCACCGAGTGGCTGCTGTGTAACTAATGAGTAAGGACCTGTTGAACGTGCATGGATCTTATCGTCAACAAGATGATGCAGCTTAAGGTAATGCATGTGTCCGATAGTTGTCTTTCCATCGAAGCACTCACCTGTTCTACCATCACGAAGCTGTACCTTTCCATCCTTTGAAATCGGAACGCCCTTCCATAAGCTTCTGTGAGCTCTGTTTGTTGAAAGGTATTCCATAACGTCCTCACGGAGTGTATCAACATATTTATCATAGAAGATTTCAGCATCTGCGCTCCAGTATGGATGCTCCGCCTGTAAATCCTTTTCAAGCTCTTCCTTATCGAACGGAAGATTTACGTAATCATTTGCAAGCTCAAGTGTATCCTCGATATCTACCTCGTTAGCTCCGTCAAATACAGGAGTTGAGATATTGAAGCCAAGTGCCTTTGCAGCGAGACTCAGGTGAATCTCAAGGACCTGACCGATGTTCATTCGTGAAGGAACACCGAGTGGGTTAAGTACGATATCCAGTGGACGTCCGTTTGGAAGGAATGGCATATCCTCAACAGGAAGCACACGGGAAACGACACCCTTGTTACCGTGACGTCCGGCCATCTTATCACCGACAGAAATCTTTCTCTTCTGTGCAATGTAGATACGTACTGACTGGTTTACTCCCGGAGAAAGCTCATCGCCGTTCTCTCTTGTAAATACCTTGGCATCAACAATGATACCGTAAGCACCATGAGGCACCTTAAGTGATGTATCACGAACCTCTCTTGCCTTCTCACCAAAGATGGCACGAAGAAGTCTCTCCTCTGCTGTAAGCTCTGTCTCACCCTTTGGTGTAACCTTTCCTACAAGGATATCACCGGCACGAACCTCTGCACCTACACGGATGATACCTCTCTCATCAAGGTCCTTGAGTGCGTCGTCGCCGACACCAGGGACATCACGTGTAATCTCTTCAGGTCCGAGCTTTGTATCACGTGACTCTACTTCATATTCCTCGATATGAACTGATGTATACACATCATACTCTACGAGACGCTCTGAAAGAAGAACGGCATCCTCGTAGTTGTATCCTTCCCATGTCATGAATCCGATAAGCGGGTTCTTTCCAAGAGCAAGCTCTCCCTGACTTGTTGAAGGACCGTCTGCGATAACATCGCCTGCCTTAACCTTGTCACCCTTAAATACGATAGGTCTCTGGTTGTAGCAGTTTGACTGGTTAGAACGAGAGAACTTTGTAAGGATATACTCTCTCTTGTTTCCGTCAGTCTCTTTTATGATAATGCGGTTTGACTCTGAAGATAATACCTCTCCGTCTGCCTTTGCAACTACGCAGACACCTGAGTCAACTGCGGCCTTTGTCTCAATACCTGTACCAACTACAGGAGCCTCTGTGGTCAGAAGCGGAACGGCCTGACGCTGCATGTTTGATCCCATGAGGGCACGTGTAGGGTCATCGTTCTGTAAGAATGGAATCAGCGCTGTAGCTACTGAGAATACCATCTTTGGAGACACATCCATATAATCAAATGCTGACTTATCGTACTCCTGAGTTTCCTCTCTGTAACGACCTGAAACTGAGTTACGTATGAAATGTCCTTCGGCATCAAGCTTCTCATTAGCCTGTGCTACGTGGTAGTTGTCCTCCTCGTCGGCTGTCATGTATACAACCTCTTCTGTGACTACCGGGTTCTTAGGATCAGTCTTGTCAATCTTACGGTATGGAGCCTCTACGAAGCCATACTCATTGATTCTCGCATAGCATGCAAGTGAGTTGATAAGACCGATGTTTGGTCCCTCAGGAGTCTCTACAGGACACATACGGCCGTAGTGAGTGTAATGTACATCTCGAACCTCGAATCCGGCACGGTCTCTTGAAAGACCACCAGGTCCAAGTGCTGATAAACGTCTCTTGTGAGTAAGCTCTCCAAGAGGGTTATTCTGATCCATGAACTGTGAAAGCTGTGAAGAACCGAAGAATTCTTTAACAGCGGCAGTTACAGGCTTTATATTGATAAGTGACTGAGGTGAAATTCCCTCTAAGTCCTGTGTAGTCATTCTTTCACGAACAACACGCTCCAGTCTTGAGAGACCGATACGGTACTGGTTCTGTAACAGCTCTCCAACCGCACGGATACGTCTGTTTCCAAGATGATCGATATCGTCATCTGTTCCTGCGCCCCACTCTAAGTGCATATTGTAGTTGATAGTTGCGAAGATATCCTCTTTAGTAATATGCTTTGGAATAAGGTCAGATATATCTCTCTTTATAGCCTCGATTCTGTCCTCAAGGGAATCATACTCCTCGAGAATCTGAGCGAGTACCGGATAGTAAACAAGCTCAGTAACACCGATAGACTTAGGATCCTCAAGCTCAGGAATCCAGCTTCTGATGTCAACCATCATAGAAGAAAGAATCTTGACATTTCTTGTCTCTGTCTGAATCCATAAGGCAGGAACGGCAGCGTTCTGGATCTGTGTAGCAAGCGCACGGTCAACAACAGTACCTGCCTCAGCGATAACCTCACCTGTAGAAGGATCCACTACGTCCTCAGCTAAAACCTGTCCACTGATACGGTTCTTTAAAGCAAGCTTCTTATTAAACTTATAACGTCCTACCTTGGCAAGGTCATATCTTCTAGGATCGAAGAACATTGCTGTGATAAGGCTCTCTGCACTCTCAACTGAAAGTGGCTCGCCCGGACGAATCTTCTTATATAACTCTAATAAACCAGCCTCATAGCTTCCCTGTGGCTCACGCTCTGTGATTGCAGGGTCCTTGCTGAATGATGCCTGGATCTTTGGCTCATCTCCGAACATATCGAGAATAGCCTGGTTTGTACCTACTCCAAGTGCACGTAAAAGTACTGTGATAGGTACCTTACGTGTTCTGTCTACTCTTACATAAAAAACGTCGTTAGAGTCTGTCTCATACTCAAGCCATGCACCACGGTTTGGAATAACAGTACAAGAATACAGGGTCTTTCCGAGCTTATCATGAGCAATTCCGTAATAAATACCAGGAGAACGAACTAACTGACTGACAATAACTCGCTCTGCACCGTTGATTACGAATGTACCGGTCTCTGTCATTAAAGGCAGATCACCCATGAAAATTTCATGCTCATTAATCTCATCTGTCTCTTTGTTGTGAAGTCTGACTTTAACCTTTAAAGGAGCTGCGTATGTTGCATCTCTTTCCTTGCACTCAGGAATTGTATACTTTACATCATCTTCGCATAATGTAAAATCTACAAAATCAAGACTAAGCTTTCCGCTGTAATCTGTGATTGGAGAGATATCCGCAAAAGCTTCCTTGAGACCTTCGTCTAAGAACCACTGATAAGAATCCTTCTGGACCTCAATCAGATTTGGCATCTGCAGAACCTCTTTTTGTCTTGAGTAACTCATACGCATGCTTTTTCCGGATGTGACCGGACGTATTCTGTTTTTCTCCATTGACGTTTCACCTCTCGTTTTTATTTTAATCTAGCAAGCATCTAGATAATGATTCAAAAACCACCCCAGTTACTATATCTTGTGGTTTTTCTCTTGTGCACATATTTGCGAATGCATTTTAGTGTAATTTACCTATTGACAAATTTGCATCATTTAAAAAATTGCATAAAAATGCCACTGCACCACAATAGTGCAACGTATACTATACAACAAATTACTGACAATTGCAAGTACTTTTTTTATTTTTTCATTCGCCGTCGGATAGGCTACGAGCAGAGGTTCCAAAAATGCTCAGGCATTTTCGGGACGCGCTCCGACTGTCGCGCAATAAAAACATAAAAAAGAGCCAAGGCGCAAATAGAATTTGCCCTTGGCTCTTTTTTATGTTTTTACTCCGCTCGTAGCCTATCCGACTATTTAAGAGTAACCTTAGCACCCTCTGCCTCAAGTTTAGCCTTAGCATCCTCTGCTGAAGCCTTGTCAAGCTGCTCTTTGATAACCTTTGGTGCGCCATCAACAGCGTCCTTAGCCTCTTTAAGTCCAAGACCTGTGATCTCACGAACAACCTTGATAACCTTAACCTTGTTTGGTCCAACCTCTGTAAGCTCTACGTCGAACTCAGTCTTCTCCTCAGCTGCTGCTCCGTCAGCTCCTGCTGCTGCAACTACGACACCTGCTGCTGCAGAAACACCGAACTCTTCTTCACAAGCTTTTACTAAATCATTTAACTCTAATACGCTTAACTCTTTGATAGCATCAATAAACTCTGCTGTTGTTAACTTTGCCATTATAATTTCCTCCATTTAAAAATTTAATTATGATAATAAGGTTCAAATATAATATTTGAATTATTCTGCTGCTGGAGCTTCCTCTGCAGCATCCTCTGCTGGTGCTGCCTCTACGGCTGCATCTGCAGCGCCACCCTGCTCTGCGATCTGATTGAGTACACGAGCAAGATTTGTGATAGGTGACTGAATGCTTCCAAGTAATTTTCCAAGAAGCTCATCTCTGCTAGGTACAGCGGCGATTGCCTTCATACCCTCAGCATCATAAAATGTTCCCTCAACTACACCTGCTTTAATCTCTAAAGCCGGAGCTGTTTTAGCGAACTTAGCTAAGATTCTAGCTGGTGCTGTTGCATCCTCTGTTGATACAGCGAATGCGCTTGGTCCTTCAAGGACATCCTTTAATCCCTCGAACTCTGTTCCCTGGATTGCACGGTTTACTAAAGTATTCTTGTATACCTTGTAAGTTACACCGGCTTCTCTTAACTGTTTACGTAACTGAGTATCCTCTGCTACTGTGAGTCCTAAGTAATCAACAACTACTACTGACTGTGCACCATTGATAACACCGGAAATCTCATCTACGATTGGCTGTTTAAGTTCTACCTTTGCCACGATTCATTTACCTCCTTTTAGATTTTCGCATAAAAGACATGAGGTATTTGATTTATTAATCAAAGAAACCCTCCTGCCTGTCGACAGAAGGGTACAAGTCAAAATTCAAGATAAATCTCGAAAATTCCCTCGGTAGGTTCTACGTTTACGCCTTGCGGCACCTACTGTCTTCGGCAATATGCATTGCAATTATATCAAACTATATTACGGATGTCAATTACTTTCCGCAAAACTTTTGCTTGGCGTTTGATAGGTCTTGTAAATTGTTTTACTGTAACTGTTTAACTATCTTACTGTGTAATCTTAACCACGTTTAACTTAACGCCAGGTCCCATTGTAGATGTAAGAGTTGCGCTCTTAATGTACTGACCCTTTAAGCTAGCAGGTTTTGCTTTATTAATTGCACCCATAAGAGACTGGAAGTTGTCGTTTAACTGCTCGTCTGTGAAAGATGCTTTTCCAACTGGCACATGGATAATGTTTGTCTTGTCCAATCTGTACTCAATCTTACCGGCTTTGATATCGTTAACAGCTTTTGTTACATCCATAGTAACTGTTCCTGCCTTTGGGTTTGGCATTAAGCCCTTTGGTCCAAGGACACGTCCTAAACGACCAACAACACCCATCATATCAGGTGTAGCAACTACAACGTCGAAGTCTAACCATCCCTCGTTCTGGATCTTTGGAATTAACTCCTCGCCTCCAACGAAGTCAGCTCCTGCTGCCTGTGCCTCGTCAACCTTAGTTCCCTTAGCGAAAACTAAAACCTTAACTGTTTTTCCTGTTCCGTGTGGTAATACAACCGCACCACGGATCTGCTGCTCTGCGTGACGTCCGTCGCAGCCTGTTCTAAGATGAAGCTCGATTGTCTCGTCAAATTTAGCTGTAGCATTTTTCTTTACGATAGAGATAGCGTCAGCAACATCGTACTGCTCTTTCTTATCAAATGCCTTAACAGCGTCTTGATACTTCTTTCCTCTTTTCATGAAAAAATAACCTCCTGGTGGTAATATCGGGAGAGGGCCCTCCCACATTTACGTTTCTTTGTTATTATTTTAGGTTACATAAATTTGTAACTTCTTTAGGGGTATGTTGGTTTCGCTAAGTGTTAGTCAACCACTTCAACACCCATTGATCTTGCTGTACCAGCGATCATGCTCATTGCAGACTCAAGTGAAGCTGCGTTTAAGTCAGGCATCTTAAGCTCAGCGATTTCCTGAACCTGTGCCTTTGTGATCTTAGCAACCTTCTTCTTGTTTGGCTCACCTGAACCAGACTGAATCTTGCAAGCTTTCTTGATTAATACCGGAGCAGGTGGAGTCTTAGTAATGAAACTGAAACTTCTGTCTGCATATACAGTAATAACTACAGGGATAATTAAGTCGCCCTGATC
>UMEW01059038.1_pt1 | contig 12118 bp, 18 predicted proteins | sample 1964851 | NCBI WGS metagenome assembly UMEW01 (sample SAMEA4836030, study PRJEB28245) | human gut metagenome | biome: gut microbiome; material: fecal sample | place: Denmark | collected 2008 | reverse complement strand
GTCTTTGCAGTATGTGTCACGATATTCGCATTTGTTGCATCCGTAGTAGTCAATCAGTCTTTTATGCAATTCTTCAGTATTGCTCGATTGGTCAATGCAGGCTTGCTTCTCTGTAACTTTGAATCCGTTGTTGTACGACAGGCAATGTGTAGAAGGTTGCGTGCAAGCGCACAGATTCGTCTGCGCATTGTTCAATTCGTGCAGGTATTTGACGTTGGTAAAAACGGGGTAACGTTGCAGGAAGTGCAAAAGCAAATCATTGAAACTATTCAAAACGTAGGTTGCGTAGCCCCGGTAGTCAACCAGGAAAATGCAGTCAATCAAAGGCTGATCGACGCTTTCATTCAGCTTTCTTATGTAGTCTAGGAACGGCAGTTTTACACGGTTGCACAGCACGTCTTCCTGCAACACAACTTCGACCGATAGCATATTGCCGCCGTTCAAAGTCAAGTACGCAAGTCTTTTGACATTTTGCTCGAACAATTCTAATTGTGCTTGCGACTTGTACCGCCCTACAGGATTGTACGACGTACTGATGCTAAATCCTGGCCGCTTCAGCCATTCCTGCAAGAGCACGCTGTGTTCTAGCTTGTACAACAGATTCGTCGTAACGTTTAATTGCGACGGATTCAAGTAGTCCAGCAATTCATGCATTGCATCAATGTACGACGTGCTATTGTCGTAGAAAAGCTCACCGCCTAGCAACGTAACCTTATCGCCCCTCAGATTATTTGCTTTCAATTGATTCAGGCATTGTCGAACGTACCAGGCTTTCGGCATTTGAATAATCGACTCGTAGCGCTCCTTGTAACCGTCGCAAGCGCGTTGATGACAAAACGTGCAGTCAGCATTGCAATGCGGAAACAGCTCAAGTAGCAAGTCAAATTGTGCGATGATTTTTTCACTAGCGTTGTGTACCATATTCTAGGAAGTCCTCAATAGATACAATTTCAACACGCGGCGTATTTTTCAACACACTATTTAATGCCTTTTTCAAAATAAAGATGCCGCGATCCTCGTACTTGTAGGCGCTACCAAACAGCACGCGTGAAAGCCAATTGCGATTGCCGCGAACGTTTTCACGTGTCAGCGGGCAAATCAGTTTGCGTTCGTCGTTTATGTAAGCAACAGCCTGCTTATTTTGTTCGAATGCGTCCGCCACCAGATTTTGCCACATACCAAAACCTAGCTCGGTTTGCTCGTGATCCGTAATCAACAGCGAGTCGATGTAGTTTTTGAACATTACGTCGAAAATAACAGCGCGGGCAAAACCTCGATGCTTACGGGAAAATTCAAAGTCCGTATGTACAAGCGCCTGATAATAACGCTTGATTCGTTCGGACAAAAAACCTCGGTCGTCACTCACCGCTAAACAAGCGTAGTAGTTCAAAGTATCCTCACCTAGACTGTAAAAATGCCGTTGTTTGCGGCTCCCATAAAACGAATATACGTCAACGCCATCTACGACAAAGTGGTCGTCTGTGTGCTTGCACTTTATCCAATGGTGATAGAAACGACGGTACAGGCGTTCAATATCCGCGTCTGTAAAAATGAGGTTTAATGGTGCGATTTTTCGCGGACTAGCATTAACTTCAGTCATAGTAAGCTCCCTTTTGTGCGCTTTTAATAATAGCGCACAAAAGTGAAAAAATCAAGATTAAGATACCTTGTATTTACGGATTTTTATGCTATTAATAACATAAACCCATCAAGGAGGATTCTATGCGAACGTATCTGAAAATCCGTGCAAGCTACGCGACTTTTGATAACGATCCGCCGTCAATTGAACGCGTGCGGTCTGACACGTCGAGCGAGACTGAATTGTCATTCCTGCGCAAAGAGTGCGACTGTGACTGGCTTGAACACGTTGCAGTCGAAGTTAAGGGAATCAAGTACGACTTATGGTTTGACGAGGAGGGAAAGCTTCGTAGAAAATACAACGCCGCATACCCGTTGATTGTCGGCGACGATATTATCTACGATTTCCTTATTGGACACGTTATCGTTACACGAAGCGATAGCGACGGAAACACAGTCGGCCTCACAGATAGCGAGTGTGAGATTTTCGAGGCGGACTTCAAAGAAAAACTTTTCTGTTTATAAAAGGAGTTAGTTATGACACTTAGAAAGCGTAACCGAATCGTTGCATTCAAAATTACACCGTGGCGTGATCCTGTACTTACGGTAAGTACAGGCCCTGTTGTACTCGAAATGGATGAGGCGGCAAACGTCTTAGACGAAATGCGCGAATATATCGAGTGCGATTACATTGAGCACTTGCGCATTGACATCAACGGTACTCCGTTCGATTTGTGGTTTGACGAAGAGGGCAAGCTCACGCACAAATGGCCGAGCTATCCGCTTTTGGACAGCACGGGGATGCCATACGACTTCATTGTCGGTACGATGCTTGTTACCAAGGACGACGACGGAAATATCGTGTCGCTATCCGACGAGGAGATTGAATTATTCAGGGACGATTACTGCAAAAACCGATTTAAACTTCTGCAATAACAAAAAGGGCGCTACCGTAAAAGATAGCGCCCTTCATTTTTACTTGGTTAGACATAATTCACCTTAAATAAATTTATCCAAAAAGAAACCGATAACGCCGCCTGCAACGAGGCACACGCCTGAAATACCCACCCAGAAAGTGCGAAGCTTACGGCGGGCTTCGTCAGGATCTTCAGCGGCTAGTGCCGCCCACTGATCCTTTTTGTCTTTAAGAAAAGATTCAACTTTCGTGCCGACGGATTCCGTTGTATCCGTCATCAGCTTTTCGATCAATTCCTTAATGATTGTTTGGATTTGATCCGAAAACTCGATGCCTTCCGCCGTGAGCTTTTCCTTCAGCGCTTCGATAATCTTGTTGATGAATTGCCCAGCTTGCTCTTTGATGGTGTCCTTAATCAGGTCGGTAATATTACCAACAATAGACTCTTCAGTCTTCACTTCTTCAGTCATAATTTGAACTCCTTGTAAGATTGATATAAAATTTCAGATAGCTTTTTGGAGAATGCAATGAAGCTACCGTATGCGATAAAACACGGTATTGACGGCTACTTTAATTTAAACGGGGATACGGACTTGAGTAGTCCGTACCGCATAGTTACAAAAACGGTGATGCTCACTGTTTACAGGGATCGGCTACCGCTCGCCATTTACAACAAACAGCATCAGATTCTATGGCTTAGACCGTATGCAATGCTTGATCCCGTAACCGTGTTCTTTCTATATCAAATTGCGTTGGCTTTTGAGCTAGACAAAAGCATATTGCAACGCGTTGAACTAGATACAAAAATGCGGGAGCGCTTTAAGCGAAAGAAAGGAAGACACAAGGAGCGAGATACCGTTTCATTCGTTTTCTTCAAAGAGCAAGCGTATGTACGACGCTTTGAATCGAAACGCTATCCGAGCTATCTGCAATAAAAGAAGGGCACCAATTGGTGCCCTTCTGTGTTATAAAAGCTTGCGATATTCGTCTTTCAACTGTTGCACGTAGTTCGGCGACATTTCATGCACAACGTCTGCATGTTTTAAGACGAATAGAGAATGTGTGGCAATCAACACCTGCATTGACGGATTAGCGTCAGTCCAAGTCTTTATTGCAGTCATTAGATATTGAATCGTGTACGGATCGTTGCTGTTTTCGGGTTCGTCAAGCAATAATGTACAGGGATTGCGCAACGCCTGTTGATTCTTTTTGATAAAATCCTCGAAGTAAAACGCGGCGCATTCAGCCTCACTTGCACGGAAATACGTTAAATCCATTAAGCGCTCATAATTGCCGAATTTGTCGAAGTTTGAGAATCGTCCGTACTGTTGCGGGGCATAGACAATTGTCGGTGCTAACTCTGTAATTTTTGCCTTGTACTTGTATTCACCGCCGTGTATCAACGGAAACTTGCATTGCACCTCACCTGCGCTGTTTGCTTTAATTGCTTCACGCATTGCAGACTCAGCAAAGCGTAGCATCAGCGATTTTCCTGATGCGTTTAAGCCGACAAAGCACGTGATTCGTCCGAGCTTGAACGTAGATTTACCCTGAATCGAACGAAACAGGGTTTTGCGCTTACGTGCGGGCAGTATGATAGATTCAATCATTTTCAGACACCGAGTGTGTAGCAAACCAAATGGGGATTTCAAGCCAATACGCAACGTGGCCTACGGGTTGCACCCACTTTTTACCATCAAAGCGAATCTTGCCCTTTTCGTATAAAGGCTTGCCGACAGAAAAGTTTCGGTACAGTACGAGGTAGGTATCGGCTTCGTCAGGCAACCGCTCGTCCGCATCAACGAATCGACATGGAACACTTGTCTTTTGCGGTAGCTGTTCGCAGTCAAAAACACGGGAAAATCGCATATTTACCACTTCAATTTTGTGTAGTCAGGCATTGGTAACCGTTCAAATCGCAACATAATGTATTTACGAGTAGCCGTGGGAATTCCCACGGCTTTATTTTAACTCGCGGACGCTACAGCATCTAGGAAGTCCGCAATCGGCAAATTCTGCACCTTGATGTCACGTAGCATCATTTGCCCTATATCCTTTTTCGTAATCAGAAAACCGCGATTTTCGTGATATTCAAAATCGCCGAACAAGTCATCCAATTCGTCAAAGTAGCGGTCAACGTCTATATGCGTCAAACGGCAAATGTAACGGGCTTTGTGCGGCTTGTCATAGCAGTATGCGATTGCCGTGAAACCGTAGTCCGTGGCTTCCGATACGAGGTGCTTCCACATATAAAAGCCGTTATCCGTCTGCAAGCGATCCGTAATTAATACGGTGTCGATATACGACGGATAAATGTTATAAATCACGTCGCGTGCAAAGCCACGATGCTTACGACAAAGCAACGGATGTGTCCAAACTAACGATTGATAGTAGATTTTAAACTTGGAGTCGAAAAAGCCGCGACTGTCCGCTTGTTCTACCTGCGAGTAGTAGAGCAAAGACAAGTCATTAGGAGCGAGCGAATAAAAATAACGCACCTTGTTTACACTATCGTAGTACGTGTAAATGTCAACACCGTCTAAAGTGTGCTTGATGTCCTTGCCTTTTGCATAACGGATTGCCAAGTGCTGTTGCGTTGTTTCGCGCACCTGTTTGGTGAAAACGGACTTGCGAAGCGGCAAAACTCTGCGCGGCATAGTTTGAATTTGAGTCAACATAAATAATCCTCCTGCTACTATTATAGCAGAAAAGACGTGGGATTTCCACGGCTTTTTGTTAGTCAAGCCCGAAGCGATAGTTGTATCGGCTACCCGCATGAAGCGGCATGTGGATTGCATCCTCAATGCGACGGATAAAAGCGTCATCGGTGAGGTAGGTTACTTCGCTTCGTCCGAGTGCGCTGTGCACTTCCTCGAAAGTCGTTTCAATGAAAGAAACGAGACAGGCTTCACTTGCGATTTTCATGCAAAGGTAGTTCAACGGAAGCATGGTGACAAAAGTCTGTCCCTTGTGAGAGAAAACAGCAAACTGTACAGCATCAAGGGAGGCGGCTTCGTGTGCGTCGTATGCGGATTCGAGAGTGTGTTCGGTGTATTTCATTTTGTACTCCTTTTGCTTTTGTGTACTCGTATAATAACAAAAAGGCCGCAGGATGTCAAATCCCACGGCCTTTTATACGAATTAATCCTCGTCATACATTTCCATTTCCTTTCTGTAACGCTCTTGCTCGCGTTCGATTTCAGGCTTCAATTGACGCCAAAATTCCTTGCCCATGTCGTAGGGCTTTTTGGAGTGCACATCAATCACAGGCTCCCATTCCCACGGACAGCACCACGGCGTGCTACTTTCGAGGTCATCCATTGTACCGCCCGCGTCTTCCCAGCCTTCAAACAAAGGCGTCACGAGCTTCTTCACTCCACAGCGACGTATCAACTTTCATTTAGTCCTTCTAGGACGTTTTCAACTAATGCTTCAATACTGACTGACTCAAGGTCGGTTAAGGCTTTCAACAGTGCATTAACCTTAGTCAATTCTTCACTTGCCATTATATCACGAATTGCAACTTGGTCAATACTCAAATTTTTAAGTCGCGGTTGCAATTTTGATAGGTTGGCAAGCAACTCGATTTTATGTGATTGCATGTGTCGCAACTGTACGTCAATTGCGCTTGCATTAGATAAAATTCGTACTATTTTATCATGCTCGTTCCTCATTCGTCCTCCGTGTAGAAAATTCGCTTGATCGGTGTTGTGCTGATTAATTCCATGCAGATAGGGCACGGCTTGGCCAGCTTGGATTTTCCGTCGTTATCGAAACGAAAAATTTCAATCGAGTGCGCTTTCTCAATTTTATTACCAGCACGTAGAATCGCTAAGACTTCCGCGTGCAGATACAACTTTTTAGGCGATCCTACCCGCTTGGCTAATTTAGCTTGCAATGGATGTGTCTTTACGTAGGAATTGTTCGCACGGGAAATTATATGCCCGTGCTTATCTTTGATAATTGCCGTGATGTCGTATTTGCGGCTCATTTTAAATTATGACTAATATTTTTGACGATGCAAAGAAGTATGCGGAATTGGTAGGGGATAGTAAGCAAAACCCGTAAGGCCAAGCCGAGGCTAAAAATTACGTGCAAAATCTATTTAAGACTTATATCAAAGAACTTGCACGTGCAATGCAGTTCAAAGCAGGTTACATTTCAGGCAGTAAGGAATCTGGAATGGTGCTCAAGGGTATCAGCCTTGCAGGAAATCCCCGCATAGATTTCCTAAAAACACTCAGCCTTAATGGTATGGCAAAAAAGGGGGAAATCGAACTCAGTGACAATAGCTCAGTATTCTGCTATGAATACGCGGGTGCTTACCCGTTTGTCATTCGGTTTCAAATGATTATGGATATGGGCGCAACACTTGTGCGCGTCACTATCTCGAATCAATATGCTATAAAAGGGTATTTACGAAAATGAGATACACACAGGTGGTACTTTTACCACCTACAGATAAAAACCGCCTTGTCACTTCCAATAATTAACTGCGGCGACATTCAGGATGCTCATTTTCGTACTCTTCAATGAAAGACGAATGCCTGCCTGTTAGCCTTTCGTAATCCGCACCGTACATAGTGCCAAGCTCAGGGCTTTCAATCCAATAGTCGCCGCGTAATGCGTCCTCGTAGCAAGCACGTTCAACAGGACGCAGACGGATTAATCGTTTCGCAACGTAGCTGTACCAAATATAGACTTGTGCGTGACGACCTTTTGCTTGCTTACGGACTTTCATAGCTCAATGTTAAAAGCCGCTTTGTCGTTTGACTCAGCGGCTTTTATTTTATCCATACAGGCGCTTGTACAACTCTCTAATTTCGTCTAATTCGCTATAGTCAATAAGCAAAGTATTTGCCATTAGTGCAAATAAACGCGCACGGAATTTAGCATGATTAGTACACTCTAAAAAGTTAATGTGAGTCTGCCCATTTTCCTGATACCACTCAAACTTGATTAAAACGTCAGATCCACGGCTAACAAGGTGAACTTCCCAAACAGTCTTACTTAACTTGTGCGGTTTAAACTTTCTCGGAATATCCTGTCCGCTTTCTAGTATATCAACAAGCTCGTCAAAACTGTCGTTAACCCGCTGTTTATCCTTTTTAGAGAATCATGTAATATGTTTCTTTATATCATTATCTTTAAAGGAGTCTTTATTTGTTAGAATTGCCGCGTTTACTAGCATAATTCTCCTCATAATAATCAATGTAGCCGCTATGCTCGCCAGTCAAACGCTCATGCTCCAAGCACGCCTCGTAGTGTGCACGCTGAATAGGACGAACGCGCAAAAGCGCACGCACTACATAACGATACCAAGCATAGAGTTGCGTGTGGCGACCTTTTGTTTGCTTGCGGACTTTCATAACCCCTCCATACCTTTATATTCGTAATTATATACCGCCGTTTTGTTTTGTCAAATCATCAAATACAGGTTTACGTCCCGTAAGTTTTTCATAGTCAACACCATACATAAAGCCGTATTCTTCACTTTCCACCCAATAGTTACCCTTGCGCATTTCCTCCTCCATTTCCTGCTCGATAGGACGAAGGTGAATCAGGCGCTTCGCAACGTAGCGATACCAAGTATAGACTTGCGTATGCCGACCTTTTGTTTGTTTTCTAACTTTCATTTTGTACGCAACTCCAAGCGGAAATCCCCTGTATCACTCTCATTCTTCAGCGTGCTCACGATAAACCCGCCTCTGTATTTATCATTGAACACGTAGCCGAGACTGATTTGCTTGTGCAAGCCGTCCTGTTTCGAGTAATCGAGGTCGCACCGAAAATCGTTACAAAGAAACGCCTGAATTACTTCAAACAACAATTGCATGTGCTCGATGTCCGCAAATGCGAACGTCACGGTATATCCGCAAGTAAGCGTGCATAATTCAACGTTACGCACGCCGTGGATTTGCTTTAATGATTCAATCAGCTTTTGCATTCTTCGTGTTCAAGTCAAAGCGAACAAAACCGTTTCTGTCGTAAGCGTCATGGTAAACCACAATCGTGCAACCGCCAACATATTTTTCATTTTGCATAGGTACGATGCACATACCAATATTTTTTGTTTGTTCGAGTTTGCCATCAACGTAAAACTCGAAGTCCGTTTCGTCTCGAAGGAAAAACAGAATCAATCCGAGAAGGTCTTCGGCATCAGCGTTAAACATGTCGGCCATCATCATGTAGCTTTCGTGCGTTGCGGAAATATCCGTAGTCATGCCGCAAGTATCGAACGCGGTTTTTGCGAAGCCTGCACGCCTGAACGTGCTATCGCCATGATTCGCCGCAACCGTGAAATCGACGTTAAGCGTCTCAAAGAAACGATCGAGGATACGCTGTACAAGCTCGAAAAAGCTAAGGAAGCTGACAAGCGCGAGGAAGAGCGCAACGCAAAGCGTCAGGCCAAACAGTCTGTTATTGACGATATTCCCGAAGTGCTCAAGGCGTTCGGCGAACAGCTCATTAAGAACACTTTCGACGACCGCCTCCGTCTGCACAAGTGGGCACGCAAACAGGGCTGGCCCGCCTACGGCGATTTTTCCGCTAAAGCCTGCACAATTCGTCAATACTTCAGCTTCGACCGTGAAGCTACCATGAAGGAAATCCGCCGCACCGTCGAAGTTATCCTGTTGAATCTTGTCGCCCGCGTACAGAAAAAGTGCGGTAAGATCCTTAACGCATCTAACCTGCACCTCAACACAGGCAATTGGCTTGAAGGGCAGGCTATCAACGGTTGGATCGAAGGCGAAAAAGGTAACGCCCACGTTTATTCAATCACGGCAGGCGGTTACAACATTCAATGCCTGCACGTTCGAGTGTTAGTTAAGTAATAGCAAAAATGGGGAGGGGGCATCATAAACCCCCTCCCCATTTTGTATAGAGAAAATAGCAACTAAGGAGATGTTTTTCTCTATCCTTGTTTACGAATTTTTATTATGTTTTAGAAAATACTCAAAAAGTTTGCAACACCCCTAATTCCGTTCCAGGCAAACACCAACGTTCCGTTAACGGATAACATCGGAGCCGAACCGCCGACCCAGCCCCAATTAGAGCCAAGCGCAACGAATGCAGGCACCTGTTGAAGCATTACGACTTTAATCCATGCCTGGCCAAACGAACCGTTGTTGACGGTAATCGGGCCTGTAGCGTTGTAAACCAGCGAATCGCGGCTTGTATCCGTCACGGTTAAAGACATTACCGTTTGAGTTGACTCGTAGCCTGCAAGGTTGCCGCGACTACCTGACATTGCAATCTTGTTGTTCACTTCGGATGCTACGTCTGTAGAACCGATTTTTAATTTGCCCGTACTTAATGTCATTTTTAAATAAAAAATACTTAGTATACTCAAGCTGTGTAATTCTTCGAGCTGATTGATTTTTTGCCGTTAACGACAGCGACGTAACAGAGTTGTAATTTAGAACATACGCATTATCAATCACAGCTTCAGTACCATGTTGTAAAACAGTTTAAGCCTATTTGTTGCTAGTAACGCTTGCTAATCAATACCCTATAAAATTCGAGTCTGCGCTTTACAAAATTTAATTCAGTAAAGCACAGATTAAAAGGTTAAAACTATGGGACAAAATAAAATCCAAGCGTTCGCAACGGATAGCTCGGCCAACGTGTTGACGGATGAAGCACTAGCTAGTCGTAGTGAATTACAAACGGGCTTCCGTTAAAATCTAAGGCTGACTCTGCTTTAATCGGCAAGTTGATGCAAAACGCAACGGCCGGTGCTTATGCTGTTGGTGAATTTTCTGCGAAGTACGGTACAACGGACATCACAGGTAGTGATGCCACGGGATTTGCAACTGCTTTTGAAAGTGCATTAGAAAGCTATATTGACGAAAAAGCTCCGACTCCTGACCTTTCTATATACGCAACTAAAGAAAATGCAACTCTAACAGGTACCGCTACTCTGAACGGGCAGAATGTTGCAACGGTTAATCAGATTCCCGATGTTTCGCATTTTGTCACGGACACAACTATTCAAGGATACGCACCTTTAACAGGTGCGGCTTTCACTGGGGCTGTAACTGTACAGGAACCGACAACAGCTAACAATCCTGCTACAAAACAATACGTAGACTCGGCCATTTCAAGTGTTTATAAGTATCGCGGTAGCGTTGCAAGTCAATCCGCTCTGCCCTCGTCTAATCAAACTATTGGGGACGTCTACAACGTTGAGGACACAGGCGATAATTTTGCTTGGGACGGTACTCAATGGGATAAATTAGCAGGTACCGTGGATTTGAGCAACTACGTTACAACTGCAACGGCTAACGCAACGTACCAACCGAAGGGCGATTACGCCTTGAAATCCGAGTTGCCTGACACCTCCACGCTTGCACCGCTAGCCAGCCCTGCATTTACTGGAACGCCAACTGTTAATGGTAACACAATTGCGACGGTAAATCAAATACCGACTATCACGTCAGGCACCGAGGATTTGCAGGCAGGCGTTTCCGAGTTGGCTACGGGCGCTTTGTATTTCGTCTATGAATAAAGGGAGGCACCTATGAGTGTTTATGTAGGCGTGCCTAAGCCTGAAACAGTAACCGAGATTACCAGTGTTCTTACGGGTGCGGGTGAACTAGGAGCTTTGGATGTAACGGGAGCTACTCTCAATGGTACACCTATAACGCCTACGGATAATCCTAGCTACACGTTTAGGACTTAGGGAGATACAATTAAGGTTACTATTAACGTAACCATTGAAATTACCGCTCTATCCATCAGATATGGCTGGGATGGCACCGAAGAGCCTTGGGGCGGTGATCCTGCCTCGCTTTCTTTTATACTATCTAAGCAAGACGGTGGTATTTTTGATATACGAGGCTCTAACACAATAAAAACACAAAACAATTGGTTGGCGTTTATCCCTGTTAATCCTATCACGGTTGGCACCTATATTATTGAAATCACATTAGATAGCGGAGTTCCCGATTATTTTGAGGGGCTTACCGACCTTTCCATACAGGCGCAATACAATAAAGACGGTGCAGGTGTAGCTAGAAAAGTCACCAAAATTTATACTGGTGTAGACAACGTAGCTAAACAAGTAAAGAAAGGCTATGTTGGAGTCGGAGGCGTAGCTAGGCCGTTCTTTAGTGCTGAAGGGTTGGAGTATTACGGGACTATAACACCCCTAAGTTTAGTTAGAGAGTCTTTAGCGGCAACTACCGTTGGAGGCTATGCCATATTCGCTGGTGGATATGTCAACCCGCCTGATCAAGGATGGGGCTCTTCATATTCTGTAGACACATATGACAGTTCTTTAACTAGGAGGACAGGAGCTGTACTAACCCGACGTAAAGCCTATTTAGCGGCAACTACAGTAGGAAACCATGCTTTGTTTGGGGGAGAGGATGATTCTGTAGATGCTTATGATACTAGTTTGACTAGAATCACACCTATAGCTTTAAGTGTAGCTAGGAACCAGTTAGCGGCAACTACAGTTGGAGACTATGCTTTGTTCGGTGGTGGAAATGAACGCGGCACCTCATACAAAGACACTGTAGATGCTTATGATACTAGTTTGACTAGAATCACACCTATAGCTTTAAGTGTAGCTAGGAACCAGTTAGCGGCAACTACAGTTGGAGACTATGCTTTGTT
>UMEW01044080.1_pt1 | contig 12547 bp, 20 predicted proteins | sample 1964851 | NCBI WGS metagenome assembly UMEW01 (sample SAMEA4836030, study PRJEB28245) | human gut metagenome | biome: gut microbiome; material: fecal sample | place: Denmark | collected 2008 | reverse complement strand
TTATACTGTTGATTATACTGTTGATTATACTGTTGTAAGAGGTGCTACTCTTTTTGAAAGAAGTTTCTCGAAGAGAATTATTCTTTCATTTTGTCAGAGAAGTGCTAGAGTTATTAGAGTTGCTATTTGTATAAGGAGTAGAGGAGGAGAAGAAAGAGATATTAGATTAGGTAATAGAGTTATTGATGAAGTTAGTGATAGAGTTAGTGATAGAGTTACTGCTGGGAAAAATAAATAAAATTTTTAGCGAGTGTGTTGTTATGATCGCGCAGCTAATGTTACTGAAACAATTTAGAAACAAGTTCATGTTGTTTAAAGATCTGTTCTCGTAGAGAATATATCTTTCTATTGTAAAAGGAGATTCTAAGAGAGATAAAGTTAGTGATAAAGTTAATGATAAAGTTTCTACTAGAAAATAAAATAAAATTTTTGTAGTGCGTAAATTTAAGTGGCTACGGCTCCATACCAATACCCCCGCCCATCCAACTACTTATTGAACTCCCCCTGTCAGACCGAATGACCTTAAACATATTGCTGTTAATATTATTAATTAAATTATTAATCATTATGAAAGATGTAAGGTTTATCTTATGGTTATCATTGTTCCTAGTAGGTGCAATGTCTGCTATTGTTGTCTCATGTGTTGATACTAGTGCTGATAGTGCTAGTCCAACTACTGCTAGTAGCTATGTTATTCCTGATTACATAGATGCTACTAGATCATTATCATTAGGTGAAGTACATAGTATTACTACGTATCTTATCAGTGGTGATGATTTTGCTACTGTTGTTCTTACTGATGGTACAGAATGTTATTGTGATCAAACTATTGCTCGTGATCTTCGTGATGCTATTGATGGAGTTAATGACAAGGAGTTTGAAATCTGGACGAATAACGATAATGAACATGAGATTGTATGTATTAATTGAGAGATTGACATTGTTACGTGGTGTAGCAATGTCAATTCTATATATGCTAATGGGCGCGATTAAATATTCACAAACATACGATTGCTCCGATTTGATACTGTTATTAGGAATACTCAAAGGATTCGCTATATTCAAGAGCGATGCAGAGGATTACTTAGGATTGTAAACTTAATAATGATACAGTCAAACCGATTGACATTAAACATATTGAGTGTCAAACCAATTGACATTAAACATATTGCATTATTTTATTATAAACATTAAAAACATTTGAAACCATGAGTAAAGAAAAAGAAACTGTTGTTAGTGAAGTTGTAGTAGCTGACAATACTGTTGTAACTGCTGAAGACGTTGTTAAAAAAGCTATTGATGATGCTACTAAAGTAGCTGAAGATGCTCCTGCTGCCGAACTACTACCATTGTCGGCTTATTGGGGTAAGGATGCAGATACTGTTACAGGTCTTATGTTAGGTCGTAGCGACGTTACTAATCATGCTAATTGCATCATTACTAATGTTGTTGACCGTGATAGTGATAATGGTTTTATGACCATTGTTGTTTCTAAAGGTCTGCCGCAGTATATTCTTAATGCTGATACTGGTGCTTATGAGTTAGGTACTACTCGTAATATCTTTACCAGTCGCATTCAGATTGCAGCCATACTGAAAGGTATGAACGAGACAGTGCTCGCCAAGATTGTCGAAACTGCACCGTTCATGGTTGTCGTATCGGTATTAGAAGGCGCTCGCATATCAGTTATGTCTAGACTACTCGCTGCCGGTGAGCAATACATCAATCCGTATGCGTCTAAAGCACCTGCCGAAGTTCATGTTACCGAACATGATCGTATCGAATTCTTCCCATACGAGCTTAAGCTTGGTAACAAGTTCACCGCTTTGGAGAAGATACAGCTTGCAATGATGTTCAAGTAGGAGTTAGTAATGCTAGTGGGACAGATAGTCCTGCTAGCATTAAAGCTGTCAGTGCTATTCAGCGTGTTTACACAGATACTATTGCTGTCATCCGACTTATGTTCGTTGTCCGGCAAAGCCATCTGGCAAAGATAGTCACGATAGCAAACGACCTAGGACAACTGATAAGCTACTTATAACAACTGATAAACCAATTCATCATGTACACTACTAAAGACATTAAGTCTATAACTGTCCAATCAGTCTATCTTATAATCATTCGAATGAATGATAATAAGAGCTATATAATAGATGCTCAAGAGCTTGTTAATATAATTAATAAGGAGTTATACTTGAAAAAGTACATATCTAGAGTTAGTGCTAGAGTTGATGACGATCTAAAGGCTAAATTAGATGGTTATGAGAGTGAAATAAGAGATAGAATGAGTAAGTCTAAGGGTAAAAGTGAGAGTAATAGTGAACTTAGGAACAAGTTTAGTGCTGGTGAACTAGATACTATTGATAAAATAATAGGTGAAATAGAGAAGTTTAAAGAGATTATTGGAGGTAAGTGTGATCAAGGTAGTGATTTAGGTGCTGTCGAAGCCGCTCATCTTCCTCCTCCTCAAGCTACTCAACTTCCTACTCAAGTAGTTAGCCCCACTCTGTCTCCCTTAGAGTCTAAAGTCTCCGACTTTATCTCTAACTCTTTTTCATCTAATTCTCCCAACAGTCCCAATCCAACTGATAACTCAATTGACAATCCTATTGTCATTAATATCATTGATAGTGTTATTAGTACTCCTAATAGTACTCCTAATAGTACTCCTATTAGCAATCCTAGTAATACTTCTACTATCTCTGATTGTATTAACACTATTAACACTGACGTTAACACTATTAACACTGGCAACAATAGTTCTAATAGTTATTATTGTAAGATTGATAATAACATTTGTAGCTCTCGTTGCAATAGTGATAATCCTAGTATCTCCGATACTACTCATATCAAAACAGTCAACAGTAGTTCTAATAGTGATAGAAGTACTAACAGTACTAATATGTTTAAGAGATTCATCAAGGCTATTAAGTCTATCTTTAAAACTACTCGTTACAACTGATAAATTTAATTCTTAACAATTTGCAATTTATGGAAAATATTACAATTAATCAAAAGCAACTATTCGATGTTATTAAGAGAACAATGTCTCTTAGCAAGGAATACGCTATTAAAAAGTTAGATGCTGATGGAAACTTTATTGTTTTCATTAACGGAGATTTTACTGATTTCTTTATTCTACATAAGTCTATAATTGATTATGTGGCTACTAAATCTAGTGCTTATGCTGATCTTCAAGATGCTTATAATAAGAGCCTTAAAAGTACTAAAGCTCGTACTAAAGAACTAATTAATCATGAAGATGAAATTAAGTCATTAAAAGAAGAACTCAAGTCATTAAGAGACGATAAAAAGTGTAAGTCTTATGAAGTTGCTAAAACTAACTATGATGAGCTTTATAAGACTCATGCTGATCTTCAAGCTGCTTATAATAAACTTATTGATAAGCATAAGAATCTTAGTAACAATTATAATGATCTTCAACATATATCAGATTCTTATAAGAATGATATAGAAATTCTTAGAACTGCTAATAAGAATCTTCGAGCAGATAATGAGAACTATTATGGTATTAAGTCTCAGTACGATCAATTTGTTGTTAGTTATAATCAGCTTGAATCTAACTATAAGTATGTTCTTAGTCAAAACGAAAAACTTAATAGCATAGTCAAGCATAATAAAACTGAGATTGCAATTCTAAAAGATACTATTGAAGAACTTCGTGCTAAGATTAAAACTCAAGATGCTATAATTGAGATAAATAAAGAGAAGATTGAAAAACAAGATAAAGAAATTCAATCATATAAGAATATTAATAAACAAAGTGAATCTGATCTATGACAAGTTTCGATAATTACTTCATAAAAGTAATGCTAATGTTCATTGCTTTTATTACTATCTGGAATATGCTTCGATCTCATACTAAACTTAGTAATATTCATTGTTTTATTATAGCTATTATAGTTGTTGCTTTTACTTCTATTTGTTCAATTATTACTTATAACATTATTCTATCATGAAGATATTACAAAACTCTGATAAGCAACTAGTCGTTGCTATGAAAGATTCTATTACTATACTATCTGATGATAACACTTGTGTTGTTGTTGACAAAGATATTATTTGTGCTGCTGCTGATACTTTTGGTAGTTTTGATGCTCTCAGACAAGAAATTGTTCGTTATAGTAACGAATACGATAAAGTCTATAATACTAATCAAGAATTACAAGATCAACTTGAAAGTTATAAGGTTGAAACTAGAAACCTTAGAAACAATTTTGATCAAGTAAATAATCTATGTGAAGAAAGAGAACGTATTATCAATGAGTGTAATCAAAAGATTATTGATTATGAAGCAATCATCAAAGACTTAAAGAAGGCGAACGAGTATTATATTCGTAGAGAGAATTGTGCCACCCCCGTAAAGGAGTGTGATGATCATGATAGCTCTTATCCACCTACTAAAGTTAAGTAATCTTAATAAAGCTCTTAATCCTTAGCATTATCTAAATATTATTCATATACTTGTGCATTATTAAATACTACGAGTTATGGAAGATTATTTAGATGGTGCTATTGGATTTCCTATTTGTGCATTAGGTACTGATGTTGATTATCTCGATTGTGAGATAGCCGACAAATGGAATCGTGGTGAAACTCTATCTGAATGTAATCAAGATTTAGATTTGGATATAGAAAATATTGAAGATTAACTATTAAATAATAATATTATGGCAGATATTTTAGAAGCTAAACGTCCAACTATTGCTCAGTGTAAAGCTGAGATTATTATTCTTCGTAACCGTAACTCTGAATTGAATACTACTCTTCATAGTGCTAAAATAACAAGTGAACAGTTACGTATGTCTAATCAATCTTACGAATGTCGTATTCTTAATCTTGAAGAAGATATTAACAGACTTCGTAATCGTAATGCTGACCTCGGTAATAAACTAGGAATGAAAGATGCTAAAAGGCTTTATACTACTGTTGGTATTGTAGGTTTTGCTTTCATTCTTGGATTTGTACTTGGTATTCTCATTAAACTCTAACCAGTTTGTTTTATTTATACGCTAGTTAATGCAACTGAAAATACGTCTTGTCAAAGGGTTTTGAAATCTTTTAATTTATGAATTAATTAGCCAATGCTATTAATATTGATAGACTGTGAAGTTAGTCAGTATTGATAGCATTTTTTAATTTAAAACTTTATAATATGGAATTAAATATACTTGAAGGTCTTATTGTTACTTCTAAGAATCTTCTAAATGGTTATATAGTAGCTAATGGAGGGTATGAAAGTATCAATATTTCAACTCTTCGTAAAGCTGTTGATAATATGAGTTCTAATCCTCATTATAATAATCCTAAAGATCATAAGATGATATTTAGTAATTATCTATTTATTATTAGTAAGATTGCTAGTATTATAAATGAAGATATTACTGAATATCTTAAAAGCGAATTATCATAATTTCTGTTCTATTAATTATGTATATGTATTATACACTAAGATTCAGTCATAGTAACACGGTCTGTGAAGATAGTGTTATTTTTAAATGAACATACTGATGATGACTTATTAAGTTGAAACATTATTCGAGTAATCGTTGAAGTAAGGGAAATCCTCTTCGTAAAATGTCTATGTTTAGTTATATTTTCCTTAGATTAAACTGTTTAAGGTTACTAGTAATACAGTTCGTGAGAATAGTATTGTCTATTTTATCCCATCGGAGTAGAAGCGTCTACTCCTTTTTTATTGATTATTCATTTAAATCATTATATATGAAAACAACCCATAAACAAATGTTGGAGTTTCTATTAATCATTCAAAGATTAGTTAGGAAACATTGTACTGATCTTCACTTTTCAGTTTCTACTCAATTTAAAGAATCTGAAAGAGTTCTTAGTTATATTAGTGTTCATGTTACTATATATAATTTTAATAGTAATACTATTAAATATAGTAGATCGTTTTCATTCTATATTGTTAATGATATTAATGAAAATAATACTACTCTTGATAATTTAAGAGAATATGTTCGTTATGAAATAAAACATCTTAATAAACTAAGAAAATATTTTAAACAAGATTCTCTTACGGGGGAAGTATAAACAATCTATTATTATTAATTATTTAAAACAAACTGGTATGATTAAAAAAAGAATTAGAATTGGTCGTAGTGAAAGACTTTATAGTCTAGTAGCTTTTACACTTAACACTGTTAATGCTGTTAAGTTGTTGCAAATCGAATCACGTAGAAGAATATCGACTTATGGCAAATCAGATAGAGTTTAACGTAGATGGCGAAGGTAGAATAGAAACTACTTTCGCTAATTGTATTATATGTGGTAATAAATCTATTAGTATAGGTTCTACTAACTATAATATATGTCCTGAATGTACTGAAGTTCTAGAATCTGGTAAAAACTGTCTTGTTATTGAAGATCTTTATCATGATGAACAAAAGGTAATAGGTGGTAGAGCTATGATTCTTGAATCTGCTGCTATCAAAGCTAAGTCTGCTGTTGTTGTAATGTCTAAGAAGGAATTCGAACATTTATATAAAATCTATGTATCTAAAATGAATTAGTTATGGAAATAGATCTTTATGATTATATTTATCCAGATGGAGTAGTAGATGTTCGAGTAGGTGAATATAAAGCTGTTATTAGTAATGATTTTGCTAATAATAGTTTTATTATTATATTTACTGAAACAATTCCTCATCTAGTAGCTAGAAAGTTTGAGATACCACGTATTATTGATCCTTCTGCTGTTGATATTAAAGGCTATAAAATAGCTAGTGTTTATCCTCGTGTTGGAACATTTATTATTAATTGGAATAAACTTAAAAAGATAAAATAATGAAATTCAATTTTACTCCTGTTAATGAAAAGAATAAAGTTGCTCGTGAACGAGTTGTTGAGAAACTCGTTGATGGTACTATTATTCTTGATGGTAATACTTACAGATTTAAAAATGTAGGTGGTACTATGGTTCTTCCACTAACAAGACGTTCGTATTCTTGCGAAGGATTTCGTACAATATTCGCTAAGTTCTTAGATAAGAATGGCAAGAATATTAAAGTAATACGTAGTAATGGTTTTAGTGCTCCTAAATGTTATATTCCATTTAAGCCGGGAATTAAAGTTCGTGGTTATATTCGTACTGAAGATAATATCCAAAAATTTGATTTAAGAGATAATGGATTTAACTAAATATACTGATGCTAATAAAAGCAGTAGTGTAATAGCTTCCTTTACCAAAGATCAACTTAACGCCTATACTCATTTAATTGATTTCATTAATCGTGGATTCGATGAAAATGATTATAGGCGTGCTCTTATTGGTAGTGCTGGAACAGGTAAAACTTATATGATTAAAGAAGTTATTAATAAATGTAATCTCTCTAATTCTACAATAGGTTTAGCTGCTCCAACACATAAAGCTGCTAGAGTTTTAAGTAATTCTACTAATATTAAAACTTCTACTATTGCTAGTGATTTAGGTTTTAGATTAAATACTGATCTTGAAGATTTTGACATTAATAATCCTCCTTTTGATCCATTAGGTGAAAAGAAGATTAAAGGCTATCGTCTTTATATTATTGATGAAGCATCTATGATTGGTAGAAGTCTTAAAACTTATATTGAGAAAGAATGCAAAGAAAACGGATGTATGATTATCTATATGGGAGATAGTTCTCAACTTCCTCCTGTTAAAGAAACAATCAGTCCTTGTCTACGTGGTATTAAATACTATGAACTTAATCAAATTGTTAGACAAGAAGAAGACAATCCTGTTAGTTATTTGTTAAAGCTACTTAGATACGATATTCAACATAAAACTTGGAAGTTCTTAGAACATATTAATGCTAATAGATTTAAATTCGATTTAAGTGAATCAAAAGGTTATTATACTTGTGGCTTAAATGAGTTTCAATCATTAGTTATTGATGGTTTTAATAATGAAGAGTTTACAACTAATGTTGATACTTGTCGTCTTGTAGCTTATACAAATAAAGCAGTTAGTGATTGGAATAAGTTTATTAGAACTAATATAATTCAAGATTCAGATCGTGCGGCACTTACTCGTAATGATTTGATATTGTCTTATGTTACTCTTGTAAATGAATTCAATGAAGCAGTAATTACTAATTCAGAAGATTATATAATTAAGAACATTGCTAACTTCACAAATAAAGATGGTATTAAAGGATTCACTGTTAAGTTCGTTAAGATCAATGGCGGAGAATCTACTAAACCTTTGTTTGTTGTAGATCATAATGATAGAGCAAATATTCTTCTTTATTATAAACTTTGTAATGAATTTATAGATGCTGCTAAATCTGCTCCTGCTAGTTCTCGTCGTGCTCGTTGGAAACTATATTATGAATTTAAAGAACGTAATCTTCTTCTTGCTAATATACTTGATAAGTATGGTAAGATTAAATTCTATCGTGATTTAGATTATGGTTTCGCTATTACTTCACATAAAGCTCAAGGTAGTACTTTTAAAGATGTCTACGTAGATATTAATGATATTGTCTTTATGGCTAATGGTAGTCCATATGGTGATATTGATAATACTCTTCGTAGATTATATACTGCTTGTAGTCGTTGTAAAAACAGATTATTCTTATGTTATGGGTGGTAGATATTGTGAAGATTGTGCTTATCAAGTAATTAATGAGAAGAACCATTATATAAAAGGAATAGGTAATAAACAAAGCAATAAGATAATTGTATTTCCTCATCTTGGTTTTAGTGATAAAACTATTATTAATAGTGAGGCATTCAAACAAATTAGTGAGTTATATGATACTCTTTTTGATAGAAATATCTTAGATGATTATTATATAACTTGCTTTGTTAAATGTCCTATTAGTATCAAACATCCTATTGATGTTATGACTAAAGCAAGATGTTATAATTACCTTCGTGAAGAAGTTACTAATAACAAATATAATATTCTTATTCTTCTAGGTAATGCTTGTTCTTTAGTTAATGTTCGTCCTCATTCGACTAATAACGTATATCGTAATCATACAGGTCATCATGTCTTCGTTAATTATAGTCCTTTTGTTATTCGTTATGATCTTCTTAAAGATTCTTATATATCAAAATTTACTAGTATCTTTAAAGCTATTGCATATAATAACTTAAAAGAATTTATAATTAAAGACTTATGAAAGCCCTTGCTTATGATATTGAAGTTACTCGTAATTACTTCGGTGTTTGTTTCGTTGACTTAAATCATTATCTCGAAGTATTTAAAGATTGTGTTGATGATAAACAAGAAGCAATTCCTCTTATAGATAAGTTATCTGTTACTGAAATCAAGAACCGATTAGCTACTGTTAAACGTTATAGATTTAGTATTTTTGAAGATGATGATTCAGAATTATATCCTTTATTAAACTGGTTACAATACAAAGCTGATTACTTTGGTTATAATAATAATAAGTATGACCGTCTTATGTTAAGTGCTCTTCTTATGTATTATAATCAGTTTGATAAACCTAGTAAACTTATTGAGTTTCTATATGATACATCACAAAGAATTATTCGTAATTCAGATAATGATGTTCTATGGCAAGATAGTTTTACTAATATGTTAATGAAGAATCGTCTTAACTTTCGTGATTTAGATCTTTTCCAAATCTTTAGATTAGATCATTTTCATAAGAGTTTAAAACAAACTTCTATTAATATTAAATGGTATAATCTTCTTGAATATCATATGCCTCCTATTAGTGAACTTGATGTTGACTATTACTATCGACTAACAGAAAATAGAGGTCTTTCTATCGAACAATTAAATAGATTATATCGTAATTCTTTTGAACGTTATCTTCATCCTGCTTGGAAAAAGGAAATGGAAGAGTATAACGATAATGATGTATTCATTTGTTGTGAGCTAGTTCGTATGAATCAAGAAGAGATTCGTTTAAGATATATGATTAGTAAGGAATATGAAATTAACGTTCTTTCTGCTAGTCGTAGTACAATTGCTGATAAAGTTATTGTTAAACTATATAGTAAGTTTACTGGTCTTCATCCTAAACGATTCATTGATACTAAAACTATCCGGAGAAAAATAGAAGTTTCCGAAATCTTGTCAAATAAGATCGCATTTTCAAGCCCACAGTTGAATGATTTTCTATCAGCCTTACGTTCCCTTGTCTTGAAGGGTGAAAAGGGTGAGTTCGACCGGGAAATTACGTTTATGAGCACGTCTTATACGTTCGCAACTGGCGGCTTGCACTCGAATGACATTCCGGCTATTTATAATAGTTCTGCCGATTATTCAGGTGCTGCTAACATTACTATCGGTAATCCTTATCGAGATGATGGAAGTCTTGGTGTTACTACTGATGATATTTATATCTGTGATTATGATATTAATTCTATGTATCCTAATATAATACGTAGTCTTAAAGTATGTCAGAAACATCTACTTCCTAAGGCTTGGTTTAAGATTGCCGATACTATTGTTGATGAACGTCTAGAACATAAATTCTTATCTAAAGATAAAAGTCTTGATGATAAAGCTCGTAGTAAACATGCTACTGCTGCTGCTTGTCTAAAGATTGTAGCTAATGCAGGTATCTTTGGTAAGATGGGTAGTGAGAAGTCATTCTTGTGTGATAAGAAAGCTATGTATCAAGTTACTATTAATGGTCAGTTATTCCTATTAATGCTAATTGAAAAGTTAGAGTTAAATGGAATACATGTTATTAGTGCTAATACTGACGGTATAGTTAGTATTATTCCTAAAGATAAGTTTGAACTATATTGTAATCTTTGTCATGAATGGGAAAAAGTTGTTGGTCTAACAGGTGAGTTTACTCCTTATATTAAATATGTTACTGAAGGTGTTAATAGTTATCTGACTATTAAACCGGGTAATAAGTATAAGTTTAAAGGTAGGATGAATCCTAAGATGTATCTAGAAGATTTATCTAAAGGTTATAATTCTCCTATTGTAGCTAAAGCTGTAACTGAGTATTTTATTAATGGAACACCTGTTATGGAAACTCTTCGTAATAGTAAATCTATTCTTGATTTTTGTCGTACTCAAAACGTTAATCGTAAGTATTATATTGAATATACTCATGTCGTTGATCATAAAATGGTTGTCGAAGAGGTTCAAAGAAATACCAGATTCTACGTTTCTCTTACGGGGGGGTCGCTAATGAAGGTAGAAGTACTAGGTTGGGATGAAAATAATCAACCTAAACTTAAAAAAAGTTCTCTCTGTGCTGGTCAACGAGTTACTGTATGTAATCTTGTTGAAGATAAGGATATATCTGAACTAAATATTAATTATCTATATTATTATAATGAATGTATGGCTATTATTGAACCTATTGAACAATCACGTAATAATAAAGGTAAAGGTAAACGTTTAGTGAAGAAATATTATGGAATGCGAAATACATTATTTGATTAATTATGGAAAGTAATAAACTAACTGTTGAAGAATTTGCTCGTAAGAATATTGGTAAATCTTTTAAAACATTTGATAAAGATTATATTATTCCTTTTGAAGCAGAAGCTATGATTGTAGGTTATAGTTCTTTTAAACAACTCCTTATTTGTTCTGTTACAGAATGTGGTGGTTGGAGACGTTTTGATGAAGATGATATACTTCTTGTTCATAGTCCTCTTAATTATAGTTATTTTTATATGGCTCATACTGAACTTATTGCTAAAAATTTATTATGATAAATGTTGAACAGATATGTAGTCTTAATCTTGGTAAAGAGATTGACTATGGAGATCATAAAGTTATAGTTGTAGGTTATAATACAGAATATAATTTTATTATATGTTCTTCTACTAAAGATGATGGTTGGAATGAATTAATAGATTCAGATATTATTCTTATTCAAAGTCCTCTTAACGTTTCGTTTTTCTATATTGCACCAAATTATGAACATTATCGAATGCAACTACAATTACCATGAAAAACAATGTAGAAGAAATATATAATGAAGCTGCTGATAAATGGCGTAACGCTTCTGGTGTTGGAAGTATTGTTTTAACGCAGCCATTAGATATTATTAAACTTGCTGTTCATATCTTAGATAAGATGATTGTAAAATCACCTAATCTATTGGTTATGATAATATGTGAAAACCTAACTGATCGAGCTAATATTCTTTATGCTATTGAAAATACTTCTGCTAATAGTGAAACTTATAAGAAGCTAATTGCTGAGAAATATATTAATGTATTCACTAGAGATTATATTGAAAAGTCTACTTATCGAGGAATTAATAAGAAAGATCTTCTTATTACTATTAATGTTACTAAATTCAAAGGTATCATTGAAAGATATGAAGGTGCTAGTTGTTTTAAATATAAATTAGTTCTAACTAATGAAATAGATAAAGTTGCTAGTAATGCTGTTCTTATGTATCAATTTGCTCCGAAAGTTTATTCGTTAAACTATTCGTCTTTGTTGAGTAAGTCGATTAACTCCCCCGTAAAGGAATATCAAATCGGATGTGCTCTTAGTCAACCTGATCAAGAACATTATGATAAATGTACTAATTACATTAATGATAGTGTTAAT
>UMEW01032134.1_pt1 | contig 12578 bp, 6 predicted proteins | sample 1964851 | NCBI WGS metagenome assembly UMEW01 (sample SAMEA4836030, study PRJEB28245) | human gut metagenome | biome: gut microbiome; material: fecal sample | place: Denmark | collected 2008 | reverse complement strand
GGATTGGCCGCCGCTTTCGCCGCTCCCCTCGCTTCCTCACTTTTGGTGATCGAGTCCATCGAACGGTTCGACGCTCCCAAGACCGCCATTACCACCTTGCTGGCAGGGGTCGTGGCGGGAGGCGTAGCGAGCTTGATTTTTCCCTTCAACCCCTACTCGCAGATTAGCGCTATTGCCCCGCAGGCTACTTTTATAGATCAACTGAAGTTGTTCTTATTTCTGGCCGTGGTTATTTCCGTCTTCGGGAAAATTTACTCGATGTTTACCCTTTGGTGCAAGGATTTCTTTACCAGACTGAAGCATCCTCCTTATATGAAGATGTTGTACCTGCTTATCATAGCGTATACGATCTCATTGACGGAGATCGACTTGACAGGAGGAGGCGAGCAATTCCTTATCATGCAAGCGATGCATGGATATCACCCCGTTTTATGGATAGCGGCGATGATGCTCATCCACTTGATATTCACGTCTCTCTCTTTCTCCTCCGGACTGCCGGGAGGGAATTTCATCCCTACACTAGTTACCGGGGGATTGTTCGGGCAGATCATCGCCTTATTATTGGTGAAGTATGGTTTCATTGAGACGGAGAGCATCAGCTATATCATGTTAATCAGCATGGTAGGTTTCTTGGTGGCGGTAGTCCGGACACCACTGACGGGTATCGTCTTGATTACGGAGATAACCGGGCATCTGGATGTATTCTACCCCTCTATCATTGTCGGCGGGCTTACGTATTACTTCACGGAAATGCTACAGATAAAGCCCTTTAACGTGGTTCTCTATGACGAGATGATCTCGACTCCAGCCTTCCGTGCCGAAGGGCGTTCCAGCCTGTTCGTCGAGATCATGACAGGTGCCTATTTCGACGGGAAGGAGGTAGATCACCTCACCCTCCCCCAACGTTGTATCATCAAGACTATTCACCGGGATCGCAAGGACTTGGCTCCTGCTGGACAGACCCTTATCCCCGGCGATCAGGTAGAGATCGAGATCGATTCGCAGGATATCGAGAAGCTGTATGAGCCGCTGGTTAGCATGGCGAACATCTATTAATCGCTGATCTGCCAATCGCCTCGAAAAGAAATGCCACACCAAGAATCCCCCGGTGTGGCACATTTACAAAACGCTACATTATCAGAAGTTATATTGAGCGGAAACATTAAGTCGATTGGCGTGGCGGGTCATATCGTTGAAATCGGTACGCCAACCTCTCAAGTACTCGGCGCCGACTTGCAGATTGGCGTTCACGTTCCAGAAAATGTTGGCTACCAAGTATTGACCGTAGCGGTATTGATCCGACGGAGTAACCGGGTAATCATTCTCGCTGTATAAACGAGTCTGGCTATAGGTACTGGAGACGAATACCTTCGGCGTGATATTATACTGCAAGCCAGCGTACCAACCCATCATCGGAAGCACTTGCATCTTGCCTTTGGCCTCGGGGTCCGGAACCAGATCCACGTCCAGATTACTGATATCATTCAAGAACTGGCTGATCCCCCGGCCGTAAGTAGCCTGACCGTAGAAGTTCAGCTTGCTCGTCACATTGAACGTAGAGGCGGCAAACACGCCCCATCCGGCCTTAGACTCGGCCCGTTGCGCCACCAAGTTCTCATACGTCATATTACGTACGATACCAGCTACACGGATATGGCTGCTCTTATTCCAAGCGTATTGGATATAGGCAGGGAAGTTCGGCATACGTTGGTTACTGATATTCACGCTTTGGTTCGTGATGCCATCCACCACTGGCATCTCGATACCTACACCCGCTTTCCATCCCTTACCGAAAGCACGCTCATAGCGTAACAGGGTGGCACGGCTGAAAACCTGTCCGGCAGGCCCCGCATAATCGATCGAGGGCGGAAGGGCGGCCAGATCCATGAAGGTACTATAATCGTAACCCATCGTGAAACCAAGGAAAGACACATAGGCGTTCTGGAGCTCGAAGACCTTGCTGCCTCCCCGGAAGTTACCCGCCGTATACACGACGAAATCCCCGAGGTGTTTGGTACGACCCACTAATTTCAAGAATATCGTACTGGTAGTAGCGTCCATCTGGAACTGGTTACGGACGTAGTTCTGCCCACCATTCGGGATCATGGACGGATAGAAATCGACATCATCCGAGATCCCGCCGAAATCATACTCCGCCGTAGCCTTCACGTAACCGCCGATACCCAAGGCGAAACGTCCCTTACGATCGGTCAATACGAAGCGGGGGGCTTTCGGGTCGTGGAAACGAGGGCTCTGCGTCTCATTCATTATCCTCACGATTTCATCACCTGCCTTGTCTTGGCTGACAAGGACTATCGAATTTGGTGCGTCATCCTCGATGACCACCTTTTGAGCCTTAGCGGGAGCCGATAAGAATCCCATACCTAGCAGTAATACTGCTCCTTGTACAAATAGTCTCATAAATGTGTTTTGTTTAGATTAATTACCTACCTTGAACAAGGCTATAAAGAAAAGGTTCTGATTTTAACAACCCTACGAGCACTTTTTCCACCCTATTGCCCGTTCAAAAAATATTCATATATTTGCGGAATATATTACTTGGGATGAGAAGATTTTTATTGTTCATACTCGCTGTTCTTTACCTCGGGGTTTCCTCCGGGTTTGCGCTGAATTACCATTATTGTATGGGTAAGTTGGCGGAGGTGAGCTTGCAGTATCTTGACACTTGCCCCAGTTGCGGTGAGGCGGGCACGTCCCATAAGTGCTGCTCTACCGAGACGGAATATGTTAAGTTATCCGTCGATCAGGATGTGGCGAATACGCTCGTGCAATTGTCCGCTCCTGTCGCTGTAGTTTTGTTGTTCGATCTACTCGACTCCTATAAGATCGCCGGGCGAGACGAGACAACACGTTCCAATCCCTTTATTAATCCACCCAAGGAGAATAGCGCTATCCCGTTATTCGTCCATCATTGTACTTTTTTGATTTAGCGTATAGGCTTCCTTTTTAAAAGGCGATTTACGTCTGTTTACGCACGAGTACCGGCGTAATCTATTGCGAGTACTGGAGTAATCCACCGCAAGTACTGGAGTAATCCATTGCAAATACTGGAGTAATCCATTGCGAGTACTGGCGTAAAGCATCACGAGTACTCATGTGATCGCTTGCCTTCAAAGACGAACAAATAAGCGTTCTCATATGTTTTCAAATCATAAAAGCTCATTCAAATGTTAAACAGAATCATTCGTTACTTCCTTGAGAACAGGGTGGTAACCTTACTTTTACTAGTGCTGATTATCGTATGGGGCATCTCCACGTCCCCCTTCAATTGGCACGGGGGGATCATTCCCCGGAATCCGATTCCGGTAGACGCCATCCCCGATATCGGCGATAACCAGCAGATCGTGGCCACGGAATGGATGGGCCGCTCGCCGAAGGATATACAGGACCAGATCACTTATCCGCTGACCACCTCTCTTTTAGGTATCCCGGGAGTGAAGACGATCCGTAGTTCCTCCATGTTCGGGATGTCCTTCATATACATTATCTTCGATGACGATATAGAGTTCTACTGGAGCCGTTCCCGTATATTGGAGAAGCTGAACTCCCTGCCTCCGGGAACCTTGCCGGAAGGCGTACAGCCTACCTTGGGACCGGACGCTACCGCCCTCGGGCAGATCTATTGGTATACGCTGGAAGGACGGGACCCCAAGACCGGTAAACCTACCGGAGGCTGGAACGCCGAGGAGTTGCGTACGATACAGGATTTCTACGTCAAGTACACCTTATCCTCCGCCGAGGGGGTATCCGAGGTTGCCTCGGCGGGCGGTTTCGTGAAGGAGTACCAGATCGAGTTGAACCCGGATGCCATGTACGCCTTCAACGTCTCCGTGATGGATATCATGAGCGCCATCAAGAAGAGCAACCTCGATATCGGCGCCGAGACGATGGAGATCAACAAGGTGGAGTACCTGATCCGGGGCTTGGGGTATATCAAGAATGTAAAAGATATAGAGAATGCCGTCATCACCGTTCGGGAAGGCGTACCGGTTCGCATATCGGACGTGGCGTTCGTGAATATCGGTCCCGGAACCCGACGGGGAGGGCTGGACAAGGAGGGTGTGGAGGCCGTGGGCGGAGTGGTAGTAGCCCGCTATGGCTCCAACCCCTTGGAGGTTATCAATAACGTAAAGGCGAAGATCAAGGAGATGGAGCCGGGATTGCCCCAAAAGGTACTGGCGGACGGGATGGTCTCCAAGGTAACCGTCGTGCCGTTCTACGACCGTACGGGGCTTATCAAGGAGACGATCGGGACGTTGGAGACCGCCCTCTCCCACGAAATATTGATCTGCGTGATCGTCATCATCGTGCTGGTGCTCAACCTAAGGGCCTCTATCGTTATCGCCAGTATGCTACCGATAGCGGTGCTCGCCACGTTCATCATCATGCGTTATACGGGGATAGCGGCGAATATCGTGGCTTTATCGGGTATAGCGATCGCCATTGGCGTGATGGTGGATGTAGGGGTCGTCTTCGTGGAAAGTATCATCCGTTACCGGGAGATGCCCGAGAACAGGCATATACAGGGGGGAAAGGCGTTTGTCAACCTTATTTATAAGGCGGTAAGCGAGGTGTCCGGGGCGATCAGTACGGCGATGATCACGACGATCGTCAGCTTCCTCCCCGTCTTCACCATGGAGGCGCAGGAAGGGAAGATGTTCTCGCCCTTGGCCTACACCAAGACGTATGCTTTGGCTTCCGCCTTCGTGCTGGGATTGATCTTGCTTCCTTCCCTATCGTATTGGTTGTTCTCGATAAAGATCCATTCAAGGCAGATACGGAAAATACTGAATTACCTGTTGATCGTGGCCGGAATCGCCTTACTTATTATCTATGGCAGTATTCCCGCTATCGGGCTAACGGCAGTCGGGTTGAATAATCTATTGTCCGGGTATTGGAAGAAGCCTCAGATGAGCACTTATATCAATATCGGTATCACCCTCTTTGTCTCGATCTATTACCTGTCCGAGGAATGGTTGCCGATGGGGCCGCAAAAAGGGATGCTCGCCAATATCCTGTTCGTGGCGGGTTGCGTAGCCATCATCCTAAGCATCCTGTGGCTGCTCGTTATTTATTATGAGAGGATATTGCGCTGGTGCTTGGATAACCGCTGGAAATTCATGTTGATTCCGGGAGCTACCATCGTATTCGGTTTCTGGATATGGAGAGGCATCGGACAGGAGTTTATGCCTAGCCTGAACGAAGGTTCTTTCCTACTGATGCCGACTAGCATGCCGCATTCCGGTATCGAGCAAAACCTTGATTATATAGAGGCGCTCGACAAACGGCTGGCCTCTATCCCCGAGGTGGAGACCGCCATCGGTAAATGGGGCCGTGTAAACTCCGCCCTCGATCCAGCACCGGTACAGATGTTCGAGAATACAATCAACTACCGTCCGGAATATATCCTGAATGAGGACGGGAAAAGGGAACGTTTCAAGGTAAACCGGCAAGGGGAGTATCTCCAAAAAGATGGAGGCGTATATAACCCCAAAGACGGTTTCCGGCTGATTCCCTCAGACAGCCTGATTCCAGACGCTAAAGGCGATTACTTCCGCCAATGGCGACCGGAGATCAAGAACACGAACGATATCTGGCAACAGATCGTGAACGTCACCCATCTTCCGGGATTGACTTCCGCCCCGAAGCTGCAGCCTATCGAGGCCCGTCTCGTCATGTTATCCACCGGTATGCGTGCCCCGATGGGTATCAAGGTGTATGGCCCGGATCTAGAGACGATCGAGAAAGCCGGAAAGGCGATCGAGAAGGCATTGAAAGAGGTACCCTCCGTTATCCCCTCTTCCGTATTTTACGACCGTGCGGTAGGCGCCCCTTATCTGGAGATCGAGCTGAACCGTGAGAATATGGCCCGTTACGGCGTAAACGTGGAGGACTTGCAAGAGATATTAAGTGCCGCTGTCGGTGGCATGGTACTGACCCGCACCGTGGAAGGCAGGGAACGTTTCCCGGTGCGCCTACGCTACGCTCGTGAGCTTCGAGATAATCCAGAGGCGCTAGGTATGATCCTCGTACCGACCGCCACTGGGGCGCAAGTCCCGCTTAAAGAGCTTGCCGATATCAACTATACCCGTGGAGCGCAGATGATCCAAAGCGAGAACACTTTCTTGGTAGGCTACGTCATCTTCGACAAACTGGCGGGGAAGGCGGAAGTGGATGTCGTGAAAGAGGCTTCCCGCATCCTTGAGCAACAGATAAAGGAGGGAGGGTTGAACCTTGATCCCGGCGTATCCTATAAGTTCGCCGGCAATTACGAGCAGCAGGAGCGTGCCACCAGCCGGCTGATGATCGTCGTTCCCCTCGCCTTGTTGATCGTCTTGCTGGTTCTATACTTTCAATTCAAGACGGTCACTGCCTCACTGATCCATTTCTCCGGGGTGTTCGTGGCCTTCGCCGGAGGTTTTATCTTGCTATGGCTTTACGGACAGGATTGGTTCATGAACTTCTCCATCGCCGGAGAGAATATGCGGGATCTTTTCCAGATGCACACGATCAATCTGAGCGTGGCAGTCTGGGTCGGTTTTATCGCCTTGTTCGGTGTGGCTACGGATGATGGGGTATTGATGGGAACCTACATCCATCATGTATTCCTCGAGCGAGACCCCCGCACCAAGCACGATATCCGGGAAGCGGTAGTAGCCGCCGGACTGAAACGGGTACGCCCAGCGGCCATGACTACAGCCACTACCCTGATCGCTTTACTCCCCGTACTTACCTCCACCGGTAAGGGGGCGGATATCATGGTACCGATGGCTATCCCTACGTTCGGAGGAATGCTGATCCAGAGTATGACCATGTTTGTCGTTCCCGTCCTGCAATGCTGGTGGCGGGAGAACGCTATAAAGAAAGAACAAAAGAATAAAATTCAAGAGGAGGTAACGACTTATGAGATATAAAAGAATCAGATCAATCATCATGGCAGGTGTACTGGGGATGCTAAACGTCCTTTTCGCTTACTCCCAGCCGGCCGATAGTTTAGGCTATTATCTGGAACTGGCAGCACGTAACAATCCGCAGATCAACGCCGACTTCTCCCTGTATAAGGCATCTTTGGAGAAAGTCCCGCAAGCCGGAGCCTATCCGGACCCGGAACTGGAGATCGGTTTCTTCCTGAAACCGATGGAGATCTTGTCCGGAAAGCAAATAGCGGATTTCACCTTGATGCAAATGTTCCCTTGGTTCGGTACCCGGAAGGCGGCCCGCAACGAGGCGACCGAGATGGCCCGGATGGCTTACGAACAATTCCGTAACAGTCGCAACAACCTGTATTACGAGGTGAAGAGTCAATGGTACCAGCTTTGCAATATCAGCGAGCAATATAAAAATACGCAGGCGAACCTTCGTCTGCTAGACCAGTTGGAACAGTTGGCATTGAACCGCTTCTCCGCTCCGTCGGCGAAGGCGGGCGGTTCCTCCGTCCTACCCTCCCCCGTATCTTCTGCTCCATCGACTCCTCCCGCCGTATCCGGTGGAGGTATGTCGGGTATGGGAGGTAGTAGCATGGGAAGCCCTACGGTACAAAGCACGGGAGCATCCGGTAGTACGATGTCCGGAATGTCCGGCGATAGCCCTATGGGTGGAGGCTCTATGGGAAGTGGCAACTCTATGGGCGGAATGTCGGACGTACTGCGAATCCAGATGGAGAAGGTAGAACTGGAGAATACGCTAGCCTCCTTGTTATCGCAACGGAAAACGGCCGAGGCTGCTTTTAATACGTTGCTCAATCAGTCGCTAGCTACCCCGATTTCCGTTCCCGACTCGTTGGAACGGCTTCCTCTCTCATGGAGTGAGTCGATGGCTCTCGACAGCGTCATCTCCAACAACCCCATGCTTACCATGCTGGAGGCGGAAGGAAACGCTTACCGGGCCAAGGCGGAGATGGACAAGAAAATGAGTTACCCCATGCTAGGTATCGGCCTCCAGTATTCCTTGATCGGGAAGAAACCGGAGGATATGTCTATGGGCTCTATGTCCGGTATGAACGGAAAGGATATGTTCATGCCCATGCTAAAGATCAGCCTTCCTATCTTCCGTAAGAAATATAACGCACAGCAACAGGAAAGCAAGCATTATTGGAAATCCAGCGAGTTGAAGTACGAGAACACGATGAACCAACTGCAAGCCGAGTATATCCGTATTACCCAGCAATTGGAAGATGCCGCACGGAAAATCGATTTGTACCAGAAACAATACGATCTATCGTTGGCCACCTACCAACTGATCGTCCGGGAATTCTCGACAGGAAGAACGACCTTGACCGACGTGATCCAAGTGGAGCGACAAATGTTGGACTATCACTTGAAGAAAAGCGAAGCGATAGCGGAATATAATACCCAAATCGCCGGAATCGAGAAATTAATATCCACCTCTGTAAACGAATAAGAAAATGAAAAATATAAATGAAACCGTAAAATCCAAGTACCTGATATATATCCTGTTCCTAGCGGGCGGCCTCTTGTTGGGCTGGCTTCTGTTCCATAACTCCGATACCGACAGCCATACGTCACAAGCGAGCGAGACCGGCACGGAAGTTCACGACCCTACGCATGGCCACGACCTCCAACAGAACGAGGCCGGCGAGTGGACTTGTTCCATGCATCCCCAAATTCGCCAAGACAAGCCGGGTAAATGCCCTATCTGCGCCATGGATTTGATCCCTGTACGTAAGAGCTCCTTCTCCGACAAGGCCATCGATCCCAACGCCATTCAGCTTTCGGAAGAAGCAGCAGCCTTAGCGGACGTACAAACCTCCAAGGTATCCCGCCAGAATCCGGTCAAGCAAGTCCGTTTATACGGCAAGATCGTACCGGACGAGCGTAGCCTGCAATCTCAAACAGCCCATGTAAGCGGACGCATCGAGAGCTTGAACGTTGATTTCACGGGTGAGACGGTGCGTGCCGGACAGACCCTCGCTACCCTCTACTCCCCAGAGCTTTTCACCGCCCAGCAAGAATTGTTGGAAGCGATCCGCATGGGACAATCTCAATTGATACAGGCCGCCCGTGAAAAACTATATTTATGGAAGATGACAGATGCCCAGATCGCCGCTATCGAGAAGTCCGGCTCTATCTCCCCGGTTGTAGAGATCAAGTCGAACACGAGCGGTATCGTCCTGTCCAAGCGGGTAAGCCAAGGTGATTATGTATCCCAAGGAGCTATCCTTTTCGACGTGGCGAACCTCACGAAGGTATGGGCCTTGTTCGACGCTTTCGAGGTGGATCTCCCTTTCCTTAGCAAAGGTGATCCGGTGGAATTTACCCTGCAAGCGCTACCCGGCAAGAAGTTCTCGTGTAAGATCTCTTTCATCGACCCGATCTTGAACACGACGACCCGTACCGCCAAGGTCCGTGTAGAGGTACCGAACGCCTCTTTGGAGCTCAAGCCCGAGATGTACGCCACGGCAAACGTAAGCGCCCCGCTCCGCAACTATAAGAACGAGATCGTCGTACCGCAAACCGCTGTGCTCTGGACGGGTAAACGTGCTATCGTGTACGTAAAGCAACCGGATACGAATACCCCCGCTTTCTTGATGCGTGAGGTGGAGCTAGGCCCTTCCCTTGGTAACTCTTATGTTATCTTGAATGGCTTGCGAGAAGGTGAGGAAATCGTAACCAACGGAGTCTTCGCCATAGACGCCAGCGCACAGCTGGAGGGAAAAACTTCCATGATGAATAACGGCGACGAGCCCGCCAAGCCTATGACTGGGCATGAGGGGCATATGATGCATGCGCAAAGCGCCACGGGGGTAGCCTCCGAGCATGCCATGTTCGGTGTCAAAGGCTCTTGCGATATGTGCAAGGAACGTATCGAGAAAGCGGCAAAAGGGGTAAAAGGTGTGTTATCCGCTCATTGGGACAAAGATACCCAGATGATCCATCTCCAGTACGATCCGAAAAAGACCTCCCCAAAAGCGATCAGCAAGGCGATCGCTAAAGTAGGCCATGACACGGATATGGATAAGGCGGATAAAGCCGTATATGATAAGCTACCGGCTTGTTGCCACTATAGATAAAGTTATTGGACATTCGGGGGTGTGTCAAAAGTGTGAACATGGCACGCAGATAATGCTGATTGAGCAGATGACCGCAGATTTATGATATGAAAATCAATATATTATCTGCGTAAATCTGCTAAATCTGCGTGCCATAATACCAACTTTTAACACACCCTCCTTATTAGTAAAGATTCCAACGGAAAGAAGCGACTGCTTTAGCGGGAACCTCATAGGTAAATGAACGTTCACCGCTGTTTACCGTTATATTTTTAGCCTCGTCCGTATTATTTAGTAAAACAAGTGCTTCTGTTCCATCTAAATTCTCGAAGGCGGAATACATAATCCCATCAGCCGTATACCCTTTAGAGCCGATCCGTACTGCCCCCGGCTTCACCACAGAGGATAAATGACCGATAATATAATAATGAGAATTCCGGGTAATCGTCTTATAATCCGAGCGATCGATATCCACGGCACCATAACAAGTCTGGCAACCACCCTCTCGGTTCGGTCCCCGCTCGTTATCCAGCATCAAGTTCCATACGATAACTGCCTTACACCAGTTATTCACCGTACCCAAGGCCGTCTCCTCCATATCTTCCATCAAGCGTTTCTCTAAGTTACGTCCATCATTCCACATGCCGATAGAAGTTTCCGTAAATATTAATTCTTTATCGGGGAACTTGCCGTTTACGTTATTCAACTCCTCCCGGTCGCCCCCGTAATTATGGTAAGCGGCACCTGTCAGGAAAGAAGCGGCATTCTCATCCTCGTAGATTTTCATCGGATAGCCTTGCTGCTCCAACATATTATCGTAATTGTAATTATGGTCGAAAGCGTAGATCTTCGTCTTGAGGCCAGTCTCTTTCAGTTTAGGGCCTAGAGCGTCACGCACGAAAGAGAGTTGCTCCTCCCATCCCATAAATAAGGAAGCGGAATTTCCTTGGTTCAAAGGTTCGTTTTGGGGAGTTATCGCCTCGATAGGAATCCCCTCGGCCTCCATCGCCTGTATCCATTTCACGAAATAGGTAGCGTAATCTTGATAATAGGCGGGATTCAGCTGTCCGCTAGTCCACGACTCGAACGGGCGCAAATCCTTTAAGTTATCCACCTTCATCCATCTTGGACAAGTCCAAGGCGATCCCAAGATTTTTATAGAAGGGCTGATCGCCAAGATCTCCTTCAAGATCGGTATCACATACTCCTTCTCCTCGCTCTGCAAGGCGAAATTCTCGACACCCTTCGTGTCACAACAAGTATACTCACTTAAAGAAAAGTCCGAGCAGCCAATCGAGATACGGATATAGCTATACCCCATCCCCTCCGTATCAGAGAAAGTCTCTTTCAGGAAAGCTGTCCGATCCTCGGGAGCCATCCGCATCAAGTTATAGCAGGTAGAGCCTGTCACGGCGGCGCCAAAGCCATCCATCGTCTGATAGCGCACCGAAGGGTCTATCGTTATCACGGAAGGCGAGGCGGCTTGTTTGTCCCCCAAGGCGATCTCACTTCTCACGAAATCTTTCGCACGATCGTTTGTCGTGACATACACCGTTACATTGTCCGAGATCTTCGCTCCAGAACATGCGTTCAAGCAAATCAAGACCATTAATAAAGAAAAGAGAACCATACGTATTAAATTAATAGTTAATCAAATTACCGGGTTTCTGAACCCTTCAAGATCATCCTCACGTGATTCTTTAAGATGTGAAAGGCGGGAGCGGCCATCGATCCATGATCATATCCGTCCAACTCATAGATATAAGTATTCTTATGTCCGGCCACTTTCATCATACGCCAAAAATAGGCGTTCTCCTCATAGCGGCCCAGCATCTCCATCTCCCGGTCGCCCGAGACGATAATCAATGGAGGAGCGTCAGGACGTACGTAAAACAAAGGGGCGAACTCGTCGATACTCGGTTGGGTATCTTTCATTCCCTTCGCCTGCCGATAAGCGAAATGGCTGATCGCATGACCGCTGAAAGGGATTAATGCGGCGATGGCATCAGCATCTATCCGATACTTAGTCAACCACTTCTTATCCAGTCCGACCATATTCGTTAAATAACCTCCGGCGGAATGACCTGAGACAAAGATTTTACGCCTATCCCCACCATACTTCTCAATCTCGTTGAATGTCCAAGCGACAGCGGCGGCGGCATCATCGATACAATCGCTCAACGTGGCTTTGGGTAGCAAGCGGTAATTTACGGCGATAACGGCTAATCCGCAGTTCTTCAATTCCTCCGGGATGAATTTGCTACCTCCCGACAAGCCGCCTCCGTGAAACCAGACTACCGTAGGGAAGTCTTTTGCGTTCTCGGGATAATAAAGATCCAATTTACAACGTTCCACCGCATATGGATTTTTCGATTGGGTATAAGAGATATCTCTGACTATTTTATAGTCTTGATCTTGCGCCGCAAGGATATTACAGATAAACAGACTAAATAGAAATAAATAGATTTTCTTCATGATATTAGATAATAGATTTAATACATCAAATTTAATATAAAAAAAGGAGTCACCCCTTACGGACTGACTCCTC
>UMEW01010127.1_pt1 | contig 12676 bp, 18 predicted proteins | sample 1964851 | NCBI WGS metagenome assembly UMEW01 (sample SAMEA4836030, study PRJEB28245) | human gut metagenome | biome: gut microbiome; material: fecal sample | place: Denmark | collected 2008 | reverse complement strand
ACAATTGTAATTAATGAAAACTATTGACATCTAATATAATATACTGTAAAATGGTAGTATCCCAGAGGGTGGGAGTATTATTCACTATGAATGGAGGCTCGGAAAATGTCTAATTTATTAGAATATATCAGAAGTCCCGCGTTTTCGACCATTACTATGGTTGTTTTATGCATTATTACACTTGTATTAAAATTAATCTCATCTAAAGTAAAAAATGAGAAAATTAAGCATATAATTGACATACTTCCAGACGCTATGATTAAAGCTGAAACGGAAGGTACGACACCGTCTAATAAATTAGAAATAGCTATTAAGTATATTAAAGATAAAGTAAAATCTATATCAGATACTGATATAATTAATATGATTGAAAATGCTATAACTATTTCTAAAAATGTTAACTATACACCTAAACAAGAAGATAAAGTTTCTTGTGAAAGTAGAATTTCAATGCCAAATAAATAAAAGGAGAATAAAAATGTTAAAAAGTGAAATTATGAAGATGATTAAGGATTTGCCTGATGACGCTGAAATTAAAGACATTAATTTCGGCAAATCTGAGGAAAAAAAGGAAGAGCCGCCAAAACAAGACCCCCCTGTAAATAACGATTCTAAGGTTAGTTTATCTTTTTCCGAACTTTTACGGCTGTTTGAAGCTGTTAAAGATAAACAAAATTCGTCTAATAAAGTAGAAGAAAAGGAGGATTATGATGAGGAAGTTTTCATTTAGTGAAAAGAAAAATATGTTGATACCTAATTCACCTCTTTTACGTCCATTTTATGATAAAAATGGGAAAGAATTGAGTGGGGATGAGATGATACATATTATGGCTAATATATGCAATAAATGGACTAAAAAAACAAAAGTTCCAGTTCCTATACCGGAACAAAAATTTATTGCGTGGGTAAAGCAGGCTTCTAAAATGCTTAGTGAGGGTATTAAATCTGAAGAAATTTTCAAACAAACTATTGTTGGAGGTACATTATGATTACGTTAAATAGTAATGAATATTATTCGGGATTACAAAATTTTATTGTGTTTATGCGGACATACGCAACTAATACGTCTAAGAGGGAAAAAAGTATTGTCGATGTTTTTGCGACAGATACTCTTGAATATGGCGACCAGAAAGTTTTCCCTTTCGCCGAACTTCCTAAAGTTGAGGATTATAGCTTAACTTCTTCTTTGCTTACCGATAAACCTATTAAATATAATGAGGAATTTATAGGTAGTCCTATAAAGAAGAAAATTTCTCTTTCAACTATCGATGCTTTTCTTAAAATGGCTATGATTAATTCCGACGGGATGAAAACGTTTATGTCATATATTGTGGGTCTTATGGAGTCCGCAAAGGAAGATTATCTTTATCAGGAAATTATGAGGGATATTTTATCTTGGACACCTACGGTTACTACTAAAAAAGAAATGATACAGAGTGTTGACCTTCTCGACACGTCTGAGCTTACAGATGCTGCAGCTATAAACGCCGCTGAATTACAGAACCAAAAACGCATTGAGCTTTTGTGGCAGAAAACTTTTGACGATTTTTCACTTTATACAGATGTTTTTATCGATATAGACAACACTGCAGCGTCGACTAACTTTAAAACCGCTCTCAAACTCGATGATTTAATTTTTATCGGCAACGGTAAATATTTAAATGAGAGAGTTGTAAATCTTATGGCAACTCTGTTAAAGTCTGATAAAATAGACAAAAATTTCAGACATCCTTATTGTCTTAAAGTTCCTCAGAGAACTTTTGACGACAATTCTGCCAGTAATTGCATAGGATTTGTAATGCATAAACATTGGTACCAATGGTTTTATCACTTTACTTTTATGGGTAGCTTTTACGATGTTGATACTTTGAGACTCAAAAGGGTATTGCATTTTTGGTATTCTAAGGGCAGACTTAAAAATTTACCTGCTATGCGTCTTAATGCAAATATAGCTTAATACTAACGAGGTGAAATATGGATAATACTATATATTTATATAAAATTGATTATTCTTTTAATTCGTATAGACAACCATATTTCATGAATGAAGATTCTCGGGATAGATATTTTGAAGATAAAGAGTCTATACAGGTTAATGCTACAGGGGTTAATATTAATATAGGAAAAGACTATAAAATTGATTTTAAGGGGAATATAGATATTACAGTCGCTTCAACTTATAACTTTGCCGTTATTAAATATAATGGTAAAAAATATTATGCTAATATAATAGACTCTTATCATATTAGCGTAAATATGAGTTGGTTTATTTGTGAACGTAGCCCATTTTTCGAAATTATTAATCCTTTTTATACTTTTTCTAATTTTTTATTTAAAAGGTTTTCATTTAACTCTCTTTCGTTCTCTCAAAATGGAAAGTTAAACCCTATTCGCGATTATAAGTTAAACTCTTCTTTATTTTTATTAAGGAATTTCTTTAAAATATCTATTCCGTTTGAGTCTATGTTTTTAGACAATTCTTGGGAATTTGAACGGTACTTAGTTTTAACATTTAGCTATACAGGACAAATAGGTGATTTTAACAATCTTATGGCTCCATATCAAGGGGACGTAGCCATAATACCATTATTTTCTTTTGAAAGAGCTTATTATGCAAATACAGATGGAACCGTTGTAGAAAAGTTAAATCCGTTTACAGGTGAATTTTCAAAATATATTGCTACAATAAAATATTATATGAATGAATGTGCTGGAAAATTGCAAAAAGCACAGATTATTAATATTCCAACTCCTATTAGTGGGACTAATGTGTTATTACCATATCCTATAAATGGATATGAAGAATATAATAACAACCTTACAGGTAAAATTGATATTTTTCTTTTAAATAACAAAGAATTTGAACGAGGGTCAATAAATCTTACTTGGGATAATTTTGATAGTGTTCTTTATGGCAATTTACCACCTCAGTTAGCAAAGCTTGATTTTTTATTTTTTAATAATGATAATGAAATTTCAGTAGACTTGTATAAATATTGGAGTGAAAGTCTTAATAAGGTTAACTTTAGAATAAGTATATCTAATTTCGTAGACACTGAAGAATTTTATTATATTATTAAAATCGAAGCACCTTCTGCAGACTCTTTAAATTTTGCTAATCCTATAGTTAAGACTATTAAATGTCCTTCCTCTATACCATTTACCATAGACCAAGAAAATCTATTTAGAGCCGAAAATTCTTATTATGCCCAATTAACCAATTCTTATAGTCAACAGACTATAGAAAAAGGAACGCTTCAAGCGGGTTCTGAGTTACTCGCAGGTATTGCTCAGTGGAAAATGGGTGCCAGCGTATTAGGCTCTGGTAATATGATTAGAGGGGGTGTAAATTTAGCTCAAACGATGGTAGATAATTACTATCTATTAGAGCAGAGGGATTTAGCAGCAAAACAAGAGATGTCTAAACCGTCTTCTTATAGTCCATCTCATTCTCCGATAGATTTTTATCAACCTTTTAATTTTCAGATTTTACTTAGAGTGAGTAATATTAATACTTCCGATTACGAGTCATTAAAGCAGGAAATGATGTATTATGGATTAGAGGTTTCATTTGGTAGTGATGATTTTAACATTAAAGATTACGCTATCGATAATAAAATAGCGCTTTCATTCATGGCTATATACAACGGTAAAATTCCGTTACAACGTATTATTTATGAAAAATTATATTATTATATTACTGAAACTCATTTATATGAGATAAAGGAGTAAATATGGGTCGTAAACAACTTTATGAAGCAATACAAGCTTTGGAAGCCAGAATAAGGTATCAGGAGAGTTTGTTAAATTCTTATGACACTGTCGAATGTGACAACAAAATAAATCCATATATTGCTAATAACCTTTCATATGAAAAGGTATTAGGTGTATGCGATAAAATTCAGGCTGTTAATCGATATAAATTTGTTGTACCTGAATTAAATTTACCGTCTAATAAAATAGAAGCTTTATTTTATGATTTTGGAAGTCTTGCTTTTTCAAGAATTGATGGTGAATTAAAAGTCACAACATTTGCTAAAGTCGGTTCACTTAACGGAATTGGCGATTTGACTGAGGTTATACCTATCGATTTAGCGGGACGCAGTTATAATACTAAAAAAACTGTTGTTTACGATAGTAAAATTGTAAATAATCCTTGTGTTATTATTCAGGATTATACGGGGTCGTGGAGAGAGGACGGCATATATCCTCGAAGTGCTATTAATCGCGTATCAATTAAAGACCAAGCATTTGTATATAAACAATTAAAAAATAGTATTTTACTCACAGCTAAAAAGGCTATTGCTTTTATTAGTAATGAGGGAAGTCGTAAAGCCCTTGAACGTACTCTTACAAATATGATAAATAACGATTCTCCTATATGGAGCGTTATAGGTGAAGGGCTTTTTGATAAAATAGATTTTCATAATATTGATACAACTATCGATATATCTGGATATTTAAGTGCTATTGAAACGTATGAGAAAATTAGAGCAAATTTTAATGCAATAATAACAAGGTCACATCTTGAAAAAAAGGAGCGTACTATCACATTAGAAGCTGAGCAAGATAATGCATTAACTAACGTTTATAAATATGACGGTCTAATTAATAGACAAATTGGAATTGCTTTAATGAAAATGCATGGTTTAATAAGAGAAGGTTACGCTTCAATTAATTCTTCTGCTATAGGGGATGAAAAAAATGCCAAATGATACGCTTTTATTTAAAAATGTTATAGGAAATTATGACGAATTTATCCATTCAATATCTGCTACTGACACATTAGACCATATTGAAGTGTATACAATTACCAAAGACGGTAATGTTAAAGTTACTTTAGATGAATGGTGTAAAGAGGTTTATAGGATATTACTACGTCATTTTAGAAATTATGAAATAGCTTTTGATAACAGGGATGATTTTTTAGATTTATTATGGGAGTCTATTGAAGTGCATACTCCTAATTTTTATCAAAGAAAAGGGCTTTACACTCGATTACTTCAAATGGACGATGCTGAATTACTTGATAATGGTCTACAATTGTCTAATTTAATAGAACATAATGACGACATTGTTGCTGATGTGTTTGCCCCTTTGAAAAATATTACAAGTCAAACGCAGATTAAAAATATATCTGCTTATTCGACTAAATTGAGGAGCCATATTAATACTTTGCAGTATAATCTAATAAATGATTTTTGTAAAAAATTTAATTATTTATTTATATTATATAATGTAAGTTCAAATTATTATGGTTAAAATTAGTGTGTTAACGCTTTAATTAACCTTATGCTTATTAAACCAGTCAGGGCGAGGAGTCCGTTTAATAGCATTTCGATTGACAGTCTTATAAGGTTAAACTGCGTGACCCGATACCGCCCGAAAGGGCGGAACTTTGAAAATAATCTATTAAAATAGAAAGGAGATAAAATTATGAAAAATGTTAATTTGTTTGGTATGACTACCGCTGAAAAGCTTGTTAAATTGGAAAAAGCTTATGACGAGATTATGGCTTCTGTAATTTACAATGGGCACTACGAAGGTGAATGGAATGACACTACTGAATATGGTTTCGGTGCTTATGTAAATTATAAGGGTTCTTCCTATATTTACATTAATGAAGTTGCAAGTATTAATACCAATCCAGAAAACGGCGTTCCTTGGGTTTTGATAGCTGAAAAGGGTGATGCGGGTGGTTTACAATCTATGACCCCTTCTTTCCCTTTTAGCGGGCAGCGTTTGGAAAATTATATTACACACGACGGTGGATTTATTAAAATTAAATTACCGATAAATTTTAAAAATAAAGAGTATAAATATTTTAGATTTTATACGACAGCGAGAATTACTCTTAATGAAAAAACATATATATATCCTATACATATTCCTGAAATTTATATCCCAAATGAGGATTTTTTAACTACAAATTATTCTATGTTAAATGTTGGAGTTGTAGATTCTACAGATGAGATGATTTATATCCGAATGTTGTATAATATTTCAAGAGACTCAGATAATTATATTTATACGCTTCAATTTTTCCATCCATACACTACACCAATTGCTCCTGAACAGGTGAGAATAACCGCAGCTGCAGGAATAATAGGCTTCTCGGAGGATTAAAATGAATGACATTTATTCTTTTATTTTGATAGCGATTGACGAGTGTAATACTATTCAAAGGTATATACAGACTCTTCATACTACTGAAGATGGTATTACTAACGACGATTTTAATTCGATTGTAAAAGAAATAATAAGCGACGAATTAAATCACGCTCTTGTTAGTTTATTTAATTTGTCCAATAAATTAGACATTTCCATACCTATGGATAATTTTCCAAATAATATACCTTTAAAGGAGTGAGATATGAAATTTTATCCCGACGATGAAAATAAAATTAAACATTTAAAATATGCTTCATTTAAAAGAGCTTATAGTTTTGGTGTTAAAAAAATGTATTTTATCGGCGGTAGAGATTATGGAAAAACATATTCCACTAAGCACGATATATTTAAAGACTTTGTAAAAAATGGGAAATTATTTGCATGGGTTCGAACGACTGATGTTGCTTTAGAATTAATAAAAGATGACTCTACATTTTTCGCCAGACAAACGTATTTAAAATCTATAGGAGTACATAGTCATTCAATAAGGAAAAATAGAATTTATATTAACGGTAAAATAGCTGGATATTTTTTCTCTGTCAACACTGCTCATAATGTTAAAGGTGGTGAATACCAAATAGATAATATCGTATGGGATGAGTTTATGAAATTTGGTAACGAGCGACCGTTAAAGAATAAGCGAAAATTATTTTTTGATTTAGTGGAGTCTATAGGAAGAGGGGAAGCTTCCAGAATATACTTTCTATCTAATTCAACTAATAAATATGACGATGTTATTTCACCTTTTAATATCAACTTGTCTTTAGGATATGGGTGCTATCTATATCGAGAAGAAAACAGCGTAATTCATTATATGAAGCCTTCTGATGCGTATTTGGAACGGGTTAGTAAAAACTTAGCGATGAGCGGTATGACTACGACTGAAAGAAATATGGCTGTTTCAAATAGGTTTACAGATTATGGTGATTATGGAAGTGAGAAAAAATTAAAAGTTTATTGCTCGATACAAACAGATGACGATAAATTTATAAATATATATCTCGGGAAAGAAAAAATGTACGTAAAAAAATCGTCTACTCCGGTAGACGAAAAAATATTTGCTATTAATAAATCTTTTATAAATTCTACCGTTAAAAAACTATCTACTGTTCTTAAAAATATTATAGGTCTTTATTATAATAACGGTAAAATGGTTTTTGAAGACGGATATTGCAGAGATATTCTTCAAGAAATAATATAAAGGGCGCATATGCGCCCTTTATTTTTCTTTTATTGAAAAACTTGTTGGTATTAATAACGTACCACCTTTTACGTTTTTCATTCTAAATTTTGGATATTTAAATTCATCACTTACAAATCCTATTTGAAAGTTTTCCCAATTTATTTGTTCTTTTACTTTTTCAGGTGCGCCAGCAATCTTTTTTAAGGTAAATGACTCTCCGTCTTCTTCTTTTCCTAATATATAGCATTTTTGTCCTAAATATCTTGCTTTATTAATATAAGTTTTTTCTTTTCCGTCGATATATTCGCCATTTTCCAGATTAAAATCCCCTAATTTTGTGCCTAAAGAATAATCACTTACTCTTTTAATAGGGCTTGTTAAATGGATACTATCTGTATCACAATAAATAAAATTATCGATATTTTTTCTTATAGCTGTTAATAATTTAAATCTGGCAGCGGCAGTTATAAACGTTGCTACCGCTGTATATACAGGGTCGACTTCTTCGATACCTGTTTTTTCATATTTTGTTACACCGTCTACTAATTCTGGATAAGCTTGAGCCCTTTCGGTCATCATAGCAAATTTACCGTATAATGAATTAAGAAAAATTTTGTATAATTGTTTTAATGCTCCAGACGATGTTTCCTTTTTATCATAATAGTAAAAGACATAATTTTTAAACAATTCTCGAGAAGATAAAAATTTATATCCGCCATTAAATTCTATATGTTTTATATTGTAATCTTCTAATAAATTATACAAATCAAGTGAAGTTAATATTAATTTTATTGTTAAACCGTCTGTAGATTTTAAATAGTTTAATTTAATAGACATAAAACTTTTTGTCTGTATGGAAGGTATATGCCCCTCTTTTAATTCACAATCGACGAAAACTTCTTGAATATATAAAGGATATAAATCGTCGTATTCGTATTCTCCCTCGTATCTTTTCGGTATTCCAAAAGGTAAATCAGCATATGCCATTACAGATGGATACATACTTTTTACATCATATGTGTATACTTCGTTTAAATCTTTTTTCGCAAATTTTGGATTTAAATAACAAAATCCGCCTTTATATGATGCTCTTATAAAATCATCTGTTTCTTTATCTAATATTGGAAAAAGATTATTATATGCTCTTTCACCTATAATAGATTTGTAAGCTTTCATTGCATCTGTTGCATTTGTTAAAGATGTCATACCGTTTGCATAATAATATTCTAATATATCAGACATTATTTCAGTGTCATTATGTATATAATTTAATTCTTCGTCGGTCGGCATATATCCATAATCCCTATGTTTTTTATAATCTATTTCACCTTTTAATATTGGTAGGTTAAACGATTTAGCTGCGTTAGCTATTGTTCCTATTATCTTTTTAAGACTATCTCTAAAAACATATTTCCGTCCATTAAAATAGACAGTAAATGTGTACCATATAAGCCTATCTGTTATTAGTGTAGAAATCGTCATATTTTCTTTACTTTTCGATATTGTAAAACCATTTTCTAATAAATAATTGATTATAAAAGAGCCGTCAAACTTTAAATTATGAAAATATATTATTGTGGATTTATAAGTGAATAGCTTTTGAAAAAATGTTTCTATATCCGTTCCGTTGTAGTGATGTTTTTCTTCATGGTCGTAAATATCCCAAAGCCACACTCTTGTGTAACTATTGGCGATATTAATATCTGAATTAGATGTTTCAAAGTCGCCAACAATCCACTTCATTATATCGTCCACCTCTTCATAAATAGGAAATTCTTCGTCTAAATAAAACATATAATCACCTCTTTATTATTTCGTAGGTGTAGTACAAATTTGAAAATTGCCTAACCCTACCATCATTAAAAATTAATTCAAATTTTCCATCTTTTTTACCATCATCTATAATCGAATAAATATCGAAATACGCAAAATTGAACTTATTAACTTTATCCTTTACAAATATTACCATTTCATCACCAGCTTGTAGAATTATTTTTTTACTTCTTATTTGATTTAGTCCTTCACTGCGAATTTTATCAAGAATATTTAAAACAACTAACGTATAAAATTTATTTTGTTCTTTATTGTAATTCATTTTTGTTTCCTCTTAATCTTTCTAACTCGTTTAATTTTTCTTCCAATCTTAATATTTCGTTAGCAGCTACTTCGCAATAATACTTTATAACTAAAAACATTTTTTCTTCATTATTGTTAGACGTAAATTCTGGAATTTGATTTATAACCCACCTTAAAGATTTTACTATTTTATTTTCTATTTTATTTTCTATGGTAAGATATTTTTTTAGTTCCTCTTTTCCAAGCCATTTATGCCAAAATCCGCATTTTGCACAATATAACCCGTGGGCAATTCCTGTTCCAATAGGTTTATCTTTTATCTCGTATTCTGTACTTCCGCATTTTTTACAACTAAAATTAATCATTTTTTCTTCTCCTTTGATTGTTTTTTATTCCCTTTTGATTGTTTTTTCTTTTCATTTACTTGCTTTTTTATAGACCTTAAAACCGTTTCTTTAAATGTTCTTAAAAGGTCAAATTCTCTATTTGTTATTACACTATCTAATGAATACGCTATCCAATCTATTTTATTAGACTTTAAAAATATTAAAAAATCTGTATTTGATAATTCTAAAACACCTTCAGATAACTCCTCAAATTCATCATCAGATAAATGATTTTTAAAATTATTTATAAAATCTAATTTATATTTTAAGCCTAACGACGAAATGTAATCCGGATTGTCTAATATATCTAATGCGTGATTTAATTTTTTTTCTATAGCTTGTAAATCGTCTGATTGATAAAGATGAAACCCTTTTCCAAATTCAACTCCATACTCTTCGTTCATTTGAAATAATTTTTTATTAGCTTCTTTAAAAATGTCTATAATTTCTAACTGTTTTTGTAAATTATACATATTTCCATTACCGTAAATGCGTTTAGCTTCTTTTTCTAATTTTGGTGAATATTCGTCTATTCTATTTTTGCCTTTTTCTTTATACGATGATTTTATTTTTTCTAATTGCTTAGACAGATTTTTTGCGTCTACAAATTCGTAAGTAGTTTCCCCGCTTGAAGATGTTATACTTTTTACTTTAAACTTTAATTTATCTAAATCTTTCTTTTTATATTTCTTCTTTTCAACGTCTATTATATTAGACGTATACGGCGAACTAACTTCTTCGGAAGCCGATTTTATAAGTATTTTTTTCTTATTTGTACTAATATAAATGTCTGTATTAGCAGGAGGATTTTTTAACGAAACAAATCTTCCTCGACTATCGCGAGCATAAATCTTATTTGTCTTTTTCATACTTTAACCTCATTTTTTCAGCCCATTCGTCCAACATTCTTATTAATGCTGTCTCGAGAATATTTAATCTCGCGCATTTTTCTTTATTAGATTCTATTCTCGAAATAGTTGATTGTGAAACTCCTGTTATTTTAAAAACATCCATTTGCGACAATCCCAAATCTGTACGTATCTCTTTTAAATTTTTATACATAATACCTCCATAAAAAATTCCCCAGAGATTTTAACCTCTGGGGAATACAATTTTTTACAATCCCAATTCGTTGAGTTTATTAATTACGTCTCCCAAAGAATTATTCTCATATGCCAATATTGTATAATAGGGCTGTTCTTCAACTTCGTATTCACCTACAAATGCAAACCAAGCAGCCGTCTTATAAGTTGCGTTGGGTTTAAAGACTACTATAGCTTTGTGCGTTTCACTTGCTTTTTTGCCCAACTGCGAAAGATATTTACGCGCAAAATCCGTAGAATATGTCTTTTTATATCTTTTTCCGTCTACAGTGATAAGGTTAAATACCAGCTGATTAAATTCTTTGCCTTCCTTTGTTTTTTTAGTCGGCACTTCGAGAGACTCGATATATCCTATTGTCATTCCGTCGGGATTATAGAACTCATCTTCATCGATGAGGAATTCGAATATTTTTTCCGTTTCTGCGTTAGATTTAAAATAAACAAGATTTTTTTCCATTTTTGATATCTCCGTTAAAATAAGAATTAAAATCATCTGTATTAAAAGTGTCTATTTCATTAGACGTGCGTCTATCTTTAACACTAATAATACTATTAAATTGTAAAAAGTGGGCGTCACATATATTACATTCGATTTGCGGGAATAAATATCCTATAACTTTAATACGATTTCCACATATTGGACATTTTGCGTATCTTATTTCATCTCTATAATATATGTTGAAAAATTTTGTAAAAGTGAAATTTGCGTTATGCTTAAAAAAGTCTTTAATTGCATTTTCTAATGAATTAGACAATTCGTTTTCGTGCTCGCAAAATGCGCAAATATGCGGCGTTTGTGATGGTGCGCGCGAAAGCGGTTTTAAGCATTTGTGGCATAACTCGCCTTGCGTTACTATTTCGCTTAAAGATAAATTTTTCAATGTTAATTTCCTCCTATGCCCTTTTAACCCGAATATCCGACTTTACCTCCTTTTTATAAATTTAATATTGTAAAATAGATTTCAAGGGGTGCTTCTTCAACACCGTCTTTTGTTACGATTTTTTTCTTTCCACAATAGTAGTGAGTTTCTTCTTTACCGTCCATTACGCTGACAATTTTGTCTATTTCGTTAGACGCTCCCTTAGTTATAGCTGCATAGGCTTTTTTGTCCTTATTGTCCTTTAAGTGGCATTTGATTACAAAACGTTCGCCCGTTATCATTTTGAATGAGCCGATTTCCTCATCGATAACATACGTAAGATTCGGCCTAGCCTTTTTTGCAGGTCGTATATAATCCGCCATTGCAGTGGGTAAGCTTTCAATATCGGTAAGCTTACCGTCCGCAATCTCTTTCAAAAGCTTTTCGCCCGCTTTTTTGTAGTTGTAGACTTGAGCGCGTTTATATGAGAGCTTATCCTGAAATTGCTTTAGCAGCTTAGCCTGTTCTTTCGCACTCCCAGCGACTGAAAGGGTACGAGTACATACCAACGCAGTTGCAACCCAGGTATTACGCCCGATGTTCGCGTACTTGTTTATGAAGTTTATACCCTCGTCAAACGTCGTGATTGAGTTTACCGCCTGCATAACGCTGTCCCCGAGTGATTTGCTCGTAAAGGTCGCAAGCTCCTTGCTTGTAAATAGGTTTTCTACTTGATTAGACATTTTCGCCGTGTCGTCGGATATTCGGTTGTCAAGGTGCATTTTGTCTAATGGGATTAGACTTAGCCTCCGCCCCTGGCTTTGCCCTCTCTCATTTACACCCCTATTATACCATACAGAAAGGGGAACGTCAAGTCAATTTGCATAGTACATTCGT
>UMEW01006593.1_pt1 | contig 12784 bp, 10 predicted proteins | sample 1964851 | NCBI WGS metagenome assembly UMEW01 (sample SAMEA4836030, study PRJEB28245) | human gut metagenome | biome: gut microbiome; material: fecal sample | place: Denmark | collected 2008 | reverse complement strand
GGTATCCCATTCACTTACCTTCTCAAATTCCGATTCGTCTTTTTCTTTCTGAAAATGGGCAATCCCGATTGGAACTGCCCATATATCTTGAAAATTATGCGATTTTTAAAGCTCTGCACCGTTTCAAGCACCATTTGGTGTATTTGTGTATTTTCAGAGCTTTTTCACAAATGAAGTACATCCCGTTTTGTAGGGTAAAACGGTACTTCTTAATAGAGCTTTGCACCTGCGGGGATATGGTTATCTACCATGAGGAGGTGGAGCTTTTCTTCGCCTTCTTCTTCGTGAACTGCACTGAGGAGCATACCGCAGGAGTCGATGCCCATCATTGCTCTCGGCGGAAGATTTGTGATAGCGATAAGAGTCTTTCCAACCAGCTCTTCCGGCTCATAATAAGCGTGGATACCGCTTAAAATTGTGCGGTCTGTGCCTGTGCCGTCATCAAGAGTGAATTGTAACAGCTTCTTTGACTTCTTAACAGCCTCGCAAGCCTTAACCTTTACTGCACGGAAATCTGACTTTGAGAATGTTTCAAAATCAACATATTCTTCAAACAAAGGCTCAACCTTCACCTTTGAAAAATCAATCTTTTCTTCAACAACAGCGTCCTTTGTTTTCGGAATACCCGACGGCTTTTTGTCGGAATCCAAACTCTTCATTGTCGGGAAGAGGAGAACATCACGGATTGCGGCTGAATCTGTGAGGAGCATACACATTCTGTCGATACCAAAGCCGATACCGCCTGTCGGAGGCATACCGATTTCAAGTGCGTTGAGGAAATCCTCATCGGTTGTGTTAGCCTCATCATCGCCCTGTGCGAGAAGTGCCTCCTGAGCCTTAAAACGCTCTCTCTGGTCAATCGGATCGTTAAGCTCTGAATATGCATTAGCCATTTCCCAGCCGTTCATAAAGAACTCAAATCTCTCAACATAATCGGGATTTTCGGGTTTCTTCTTTGTAAGCGGAGAAATCTCAATCGGATGATCCATAACGAAAGTAGGCTGAATCATATGCTCTTCTGCAAATTCTTCAAAGAAAAGGTTGAGGATGTCGCCCTTCTTGTGGCGTTCTTCAAACTCAACACCCTTTTCCTTAGCAATTGCCTTAGCCTCTTCATCAGAATGAATTTCGTTGAAATCAACACCTGAATACTTTTTAACAGCGTCAAGCATTGTAATTCTCTCAAACGGCTTGCCAAGATCCATTTCAATGCCGTTGTATGTGATTGTTGTTGTGCCGAGAACCTCCTGTGCAACATGGCGATAGAGGTTTTCGGTAAGATCCATCATACCGTTGTAGTCGGTATATGCCTGATAAAGCTCCATAAGAGTAAACTCAGGGTTGTGACGGGTGTCAACACCCTCGTTACGGAATACTCTGCCGATTTCGTAAACCTTTTCAAGTCCGCCTACGATAAGTCTTTTGAGGTAAAGTTCAAGAGAAATTCTGAGCTTTAAATCCTCGTCAAGAGCGTTGAAATGAGTAAGGAACGGACGAGCCGACGCACCGCCGGCATTTGCAACGAGCATAGGAGTTTCAACCTCCATAAAGCCCTGATTGTCAAGGTAGCGGCGGATACTGCCGATAATTTTTGAACGCTTTACAAAGGTATCCTTTACCTCGGGATTCATAATAAGGTCAACATAACGCTGACGGTAACGAAGGTCTGTATTTGTAAGACCGTGATACTTTTCGGGGAGGGGTTTGAGTGATTTGGAAAGGAGCTTAACCTCTTTTGCATGAACAGAAATTTCGCCCATTTGCGTTTTGAAAACAAAGCCCTTTACTTCAACGATATCACCGATATCCCACTTTTTAAGGAAACCGTATTCTTCTTCACCGAGATCGTCAAACTTTGCAAAAATCTGGATTTTGCCCGAACGATCCCAAAGGTCCATAAACGAAACCTTGCCCTTGCCTCTTTTTGAAAGCAAACGGCCTGCAACGCATACGTCTTTGTTTTCGTACTCTTCAAAATTGTTTTTAATTGTTTCCGTGAGAACATCACGGGCACTTGTTGTAATTACAAACGGATCTCTGCCTGCTTCTTTGAGGGCGTCAAGCTTTTCGTATCTGACCTTGATAACATCGCTTGTGCCGTTCTGCTGTGGCTTCTGACTCATTTCCAATCATTCCTCTCTTTTCAACATCAATAAATCTGACGGATTGCAAAAGCAGAATCCGTCAGCTAAAATTCAATAGATAAACAAATTACTTTGAGATTTCAAGAATCTTAAATGCCTTTACGCCGCCGGGAGTTTCAACCTCAACAACATCACCGACACATCTGTCCATGAGAGCCTTGCCCACAGGTGATTCGTCAGAAATTTTGCCCTGCGCGGGATTTGTTTCGTTAGAACCCGAACCAACGATTTTGTATGTCATCTGTCTGTCTGTGCCAACCATTTCGATTGTAACAACAGAAGTGAGGTGTACCTTATCGTTAGATGTTTCGGACTCATCAATAATCTGAGCAGTTTTGAGGATAGACTCGATAGTAGCGATTCTTGCCTCCATAATAGCCTGCTCGTTCTTTGCGTCATCATATTCACTGTTCTCGGACAAGTCGCCGTAGGAACGGGCTACCTTGATTTTCTCTGCAATTTCTTTACGCTTGACATTTTTTAATTCTGCAAGTTCCTCTTCAAGATTTTTAAGACCTTCCGCAGTAAGCATTGTTGGTTTAGCTGCCATTTTATATCGTTCCTTTCAGTTAATACCGCACCTGCACAAGCGTGCATACGGTATAAAATTCTTTCATATCAGCAAAAAACTGCATATAGATTTATTATAATTTTTTTCACACCGATTGTCAAGCAAAACGGGCAAGATAACTGCAAAGAGATTTCACTGTCTGTGCCTCATTGTCATTACGGCACAAATCGGGAACAATTGAACCGAGTTCGTACTGTGAACCGAGTGTGTAGAGTGCTGAGCAGAAGTATTCCTCAGACAATCCCTCAGGCCGCAAAAGTGCGAATCCGTTCGGCATTTTAAAGCAATAGCGAAAATACACAAAGCCCTTTATATTTTCCTTAGGTCTGCCGTTTGTGAGGATGACCGCATCATTTCTTACAGGCAGATTTTCTTCAATTTCAAACGGTGCAATGACAAGGTCACAATTTGAAAGCTGTTCACGGTGGTGAGTAACAACGGCACACGCACCTGTTTCTTCGGCAATGGTATTCAGCTCATCATAGAACACATCTTCGTTGTCTGTGATAATACAGACATTGCCCGTATATTTCAACACAAATGAAACAAGGTCGGTGCATTGAGCGTCGGGATCATAAATTCCGACCGTCAGCCTTTCGGGAGTATCAAATTTGCTGAGGGCAAAAAGTGCCATATTTGTACAAAGTCTTGCCGAAAAAAGCGGCGAGTAAAAGCGCTTGTAACCGCTGTCGTTCGGAAAAGTCATTTCTTCGCAACACAAAAGTCTTGTGCGCTGATTTCCGATTGCCCTGTCAATTTTATTGAGATTGACCTTTTGTCTGCGACAGATGTATGTAAGCTGTTTTACGCTTACGCCCCTTGCCCTTTTGATTTCAACGCACACCTTGTCCCCTCTCAGCCTGTTAAAAAATCCCCTTATTTTCCCGCACTTTTCGGGAAACACAACATTCAATGAAGTAATCAAAACAAAAACCTCCGCATATTTACTTATTTAAGTATATGCGAAGGCTTTTAAATTAATTATCAAATTGTGTATGTACAGATTAATATTCTGACATCGGGTTGTATCTTACACCGTTAAGACGGCATTCGTAGTGGAGGTGAGGTCCTGTAGAGTTACCTGTTGAACCGACATAACCGATAATCTGTCCTCTTGAAACAGACTGACCTGTACTTACTGTAAGACTTGTAAGGTGACCGTAAACTGTCATCTTACCGCCCGCGTGGCTGATCATTACATAGTTTCCGTAACCGCCGCCGCAGCCACAGCTGTAGCTCTTGCCCCAGTTGTGTGTACAACTGCTGTTGCTTGCGATAACAGTACCGTCGGCAGCCGCAACAACGGGAGTTCCCATAATGCCTGCGCCGGCAATATCAATTCCGCCGTGGTTATAAGTTTCTCTGTCTTCTCTCCACGGTGATGAAAGATATGTAAAGCCCGGTGTCGGCCATGCAAAGCCCGAACCCGACGGAACAATTACAGATGATGAACCTGAGTTTGATGAACCCGAACTGCTTGAGCCGCTTGATGAACTGCTTGAAGAGCTGCTTGATGAACCGCTTGAGCTTGAGCTCTGTGAAGCCTGAGCAGCGTGTTCCGCAGTCGCCTTCTGAGCGGCATAGTACTGGCTGATTTTAGCTTCAATCTCATCACTCTGCAAAGCCGCACTTTCCAAGGAATTCTGCGCCTCGGAATTTGATGCGTAAAGATTTTTAAGAATCTCGTCATTATCGGAAATGAGTTTATTAAACTCGTCCTGATCCGACTTCAATGACGCCTGCTGAGTTTCAAGGTCTTTCTTGTCGGCCTCAAGGGATTCCTTCTTGGTGCTGAGCTCGTCCAGCTTTGTCTGGATTTCGCTGATAAGCTCCTTGTCGCTGTTTGCAAGGCTCTTTACAAGCTCCATCTTATCAATAAGGTCAGAAAAATCCTTTGCACCGAAAATGATTTCAAGGTCGGTTGCATTGCCTGACATATAGAGAATTCTGAGTCTGTTTGCAAGTGCGTCAAACTGATCCTCAACTTCCGAAAGTCCCTTGTCATAAGCGTCCTGCTTTTCCTTAATATCATCGTTAAGGCTTGAAATTTTCTCACGGGTTACTGCAATTTTTTCATCAAGAACCTGAACCTTGCTTACAAGGGCGCTCTTGTATTCTTCCTTTTCTGCGATGTCAGACTTTGTATCATCAAGAATCTTCTGATACTTCTGATTTTCCTGTTCAAGCTGCTGAAGCTGTTGTTCAAGGTCTGAGATGCTGTCCTCAGCAGAAACAGTAGTCGGTATTGCCATTGGAATTGAAATCATGCATACGCAGAGCATTGCACATAAAATTCTTTTTAATTTGTTCATTGTAATCTCCTCCTTTAAGATTTCTGTCGGGATTACCAACCGAGTATTTCGTTACCTTCCATTTTAAGGTATTTTCTGATTGAAATAAAGCTGCCAAAGAAGCCGATAACAATACCTGCAATTGCAAACAAGCCGCCTGTAATCCAGATGACATTGTTAATCGGAATGAAATCAATCGGAACAATCTGATAAACAAGAGCCTGTGCAGTCTCATAGAGGATTGCAATTGCGCCTGTTGAAACAATTGCGGAAATAAGTCCGATTATCATACCTTCAATAAGAAACGGCCATCGTACAAACGAGTTCGTTGCACCAACCGATTTCATAATGCTGATTTCAAATCTTCTTGAATACATTGTCGCACGAATTGTGTTGGCAATGATGAAGATTGAAATTATTGTCAGCGCACAAACAACCGCAATACAAATCATATTGACAAGATTGCTGATGTCCGTAAGCTTCTTTGCAAGCTCACGGTGGTTGCTTATGCTGTCAACACCGTCAATTTTTTTAATCTGAGCAACAGTATCGTCATACTTCGACAAGTCCTTCATAACTACAATGAAAGAATCGGGGAGTTTGTTTCTGCCCTGCATCTCGGCAAAAAGATCATCACCGAGAGTAGATTTATACTGCTTTATCGCATCTTCCTTTGAAAGAAAGGTTGCCGACTCAACATTGTCAAGCTTTTCAATTGCTTTTCCTACATAAACAGCCTCAAGCTGTGAATATCCGTCTTTAATGTATACAGAGGTTTCATTTGACTTGCCGACAGATTCAACAACCTTGTCAACATTCAATGAAAAAAGTGCCGCCGCACCTGTGAGAACAAGACAGCTTATAAGTACGCAGACAGAAGCGATACTCATAATACGGTTGTTCCACACATTTTTGAAACCTTCTTTTGCCAAATAACCAAATCCGGTCATATCAAAAATCCTTTCAAAATCCTATTTGCGCAAACGCATTATTCCGGAACAACCACTGCATTATCGGGATAATCCGGTGTATCTTTTTCTTCACCGCTGTCATCACCGTAATCGTCAGTATAGTCATCTTTAACAAACAAATCCTTGGTGTCGCTCTTAATTTTTCCGTGGTCAAGAACAACAACTCGTCTGTCAAACTCACGAACAAGGTCATGTTCATGCGTTACAACAATAACGGTTGTGCCTGTTGCGTTAATTTCATTGAGAAGCTCAATGATTTCGTGTGACATCTCGGGGTCAACATTACCTGTCGGCTCATCGGCAATAATAATTTCGGGGTTATTCACAAGGGCTCTTGCAAGGCTTACACGCTGTTGCTCACCGCCCGAGAGTTCACTCGGTCTGTTTTTCATCTTATCTTTAAGACCGACAAGCTCAAGCACATACGGAACACGCTTTTTGATTACTGCCGAAGGTTTTCCGACAGCACGCATCGCAAATGCAACATTGTCGAAAACATTCATCTTGTCAATAAGTCTGAAATCCTGAAAAACAATGCCCATATGACGGCGCATATAAGGAACCTTGCTCCTTCTCAGCTTTGTAACATCAGTGTCGTTGATAACGATTTTGCCCGATGTCGGAGTTTCCTCATGCATAATGAGTTTAAGAAATGTACTCTTGCCTGCGCCCGATGCACCGACAATAAATACAAACTCGCCCTTATCAATACTCAGCGTAATGCCGTAGAGAGCATGAGTGCCATTAGGGTATGTTTTAGACACATTTATAAAATCAATCATAAAGTCACCTTTGTTTTGTAGTTATTGTACAAATACTCATAAAAAGTCAAAACGCCCAGAGCACAGCGAACGCACTATGCTCGGGCACACTTTAACCAAATCAGTATTTTGTAGGACTTGCGTTGAGGTATTTCTTAACCATAAGAGCTACCTTGAACACGATTGCATCCTCAAACTCACGGAGGTCAAGACCTGTGAGCTTTTTAATTTTTTCAAGTCTGTACACAAGAGTGTTTCTGTGTACAAAAAGCTTTCTTGATGTTTCGGAAACATTGAGGTTGTTTTCAAAGAAACGCTGGATTGTAAAGAGAGTTTCCTGATCAAGGCTCTCAATTGAACCACGCTTGAAAACTTCTTTGAGGAACATTTCACACAATGTTGTGGGAAGCTGATAGATAAGACGGGCAATGCCGAGGTTATCATAGCTTACGATTGTACGGTCTGTGTCAAATACCTTTGCAACCTCAAGAGCCGACTGAGCCTCCTTAAAGCTTCTTGCAAGATCCTTGATGCCTGTAACCGTTGTGCCGATACCGACAACACAGTGTGTGTAGAACTCGCTCGAAAGTGTGTCTGAAATCGAGCTTGCAAGCTTTTCAAGGTCACGGCTCTCTGTGTCGGGTTTAATTTCCTTAACAAGTGCAATTTCAACCTCGTTAATGTTTATAACAAAGTCCTTTGACTTGTCCGGGAAAAGATTCTGAACTATATCATAAGCGGAAACATCTGTTTTTGAAACAATTTTAATAAGCAGACACACACGGGAAACCTCGCTGTTAAAGTGAAGCTCTCTTGCTTTAAGGTAAATGTCACCCGGAAGAATGTTGTCAAGAATAACATTCTTAATAAAGTTTGAACGATCATACTTTTCGTCATAATACTGCTTGATGCTTGCAAAAGAAACCGACAAAAGCTGAGCATACTTCTGAGCATACTCATCGGTACCCTGAACAAATACTGCATAATCATACTTTGCATTGCTGCCGAAAGATCTGTATGTATATCCGTTCACAACAAACGGTGCTGTTGAGCTGAGTGTTTCGGAATTAACGCTCTCGTTTACCTCGCCGATTTTTCCAAGCTCGGAGCAGGCAATAACAACCGAAGTCTCGTCAATTACGCCAATCGTTCTGTCGATTGCGTCTTTCATCTGGTGTACAATACCTTGAAATAATCTGTTTGACATAAATCTTTACCTCGTTTTCTCCGCAGTTATATATTGTGATTGTAAAAGAGTTCAATAAAATACAATCTGTCTCATATACATATTACACAAAAACGAGAAAAAAATCAACCTCTATTTACAATTTTTCTTGAATTTTTTTAGAGAATTTGCATAATCAGCAACAAGTTACAGTTTTGAAAGCAAAATTAAACAATTGTTACAAAGTCTTATTTGTTTTTTAATATATCACAACATTGTGTTGTTTTTGTGACAAAATACGAAAAATATCTATTCATCACGGTTAATCAATTATAAAATTTAAATGCAAATGGGTTTTGAAAGTTATTGCGCTTACGTCAACAATCGTTTTCCTTCTGCAAACGCAAAGACGGCGGAGCATAACGCTCCGCCGTAAAAACCAAATTAAATTATAATCAGTTTGTGATTGTTTTCTCAGTATCCTTATCAAAGATGTGAATCTTGCTGAGGTCGAAAGCAATCTCAATGTCGTCGCCCGGATTAGCTGTTGAAGTAGGTTCAACACGAGCTGTGATAGGTGTACCGTTGATATTTACATAGAGATAAATTTCAGCGCCCATAAGCTCGGTAACATCAACATTGGCTTTGAGAAGACACTCAGCCTTAGCAATTTCTTCAGGCTCATCGTGAACATGCTCAGGACGGATGCCCAAAACAACTTCCTTGCCAACATAGTTGTCGAGGTCAGCATTGACCTTTGACTCCGGAACAGGAACGTGATACTTGTCAAAATCAAGAGTATACTTGCCGCCGTTTTTAGAGAGAACAGCGTTGATGAAGTTCATCTGAGGTGAACCGATAAATCCGGCAACAAACATATTGCAAGGCATATCATAAAGATGCTGAGGAGTATCAACCTGCTGAATGAAACCGTCTTTCATAACAACAATTCTTGTACCCATTGTCATAGCCTCTGTCTGGTCATGGGTTACATAGATAAATGTTGTGCCAAGACGCTGATAAATTTTTGAAATCTCTGTTCTCATCTGAGCACGGAGCTTAGCATCAAGGTTTGAAAGCGGTTCGTCAAGAAGGAATACCTTCGGGTTACGAACGATAGCACGACCGAGAGCAACACGCTGTCTCTGACCGCCTGAAAGAGCCTTTGGCTTTCTGTCAAGATACTGCTCGATACCAAGGATTCTTGCAGCCTCTTCAACTCTTCTCTTAATCTCTTCCTTAGAGAACTTACGGAGTTTAAGACCGAATGCCATATTATCATATACAGTCATGTGAGGATAAAGAGCATAGTTCTGGAATACCATTGCGATATCTCTGTCCTTAGGAGCAACATCGTTTGCGAGTGTATCGCCGATGTAAAGCTCACCCTTTGAAATATCCTCAAGACCTGCAATCATTCTGAGGGTTGTTGATTTACCGCAACCTGAAGGGCCAACGAGAATGATGAATTCTTTGTCGGCAATTTCAAGATTGAAGTCTGTAACAGCAGTTACACCGCCGTCATAAATCTTGTAAACATGTCTTAATGAAACATTTGCCATTGTGTATAAACCTCCAATTAGTCGATAACGATAAAGTCCTTAGCTTTATTACATACAATAATATACCACTTTTCGCACAATTTGACCATACCGAAATTGACCAAAGATATATGCATTATTTTATTTAAAACCGACACAGGATAAAATTCAGATGCATTTTTTAGTGTATATTGCCGATAAAAACCGACTTTTTATCCAAATCCGTTAACAATTTGCACTCACCTATGTGCAAATTGCTATCAAGATACAAACCGCCTATTGAAATTCGTTGAAGATGCACAACTTTTAATCCACAACACAAAAACATTTTTTTAACCTGATGATATTTACCCTCACAAATTGTGACAATTCCTGTTTTTTTATCATTTTCGTCACATTCAAGCACGGCACTGCGACACTTCGTACCGTCAGAGAACTCAATTCCGTCAGAAAAAGCCTTTACGGTATCTTCCGTGATTTCTCCGTCAAGCTTTGCAATATACTTCTTGTCCACATGCTTTTTAGGCGAGGTAATGCTGTGCGCAAAGTCACCGTCATCTGTAATAAGAAGCAGTCCCTCCGTATCACGGTCAAGTCTGCCGACGGGAAAAAGTCCCTTTCGTTTCATATCTTCGGGAATAATATCAATAACAGTCTTAAACTGCCTGTCCTCGGTTGCCGACACAACTCCCGCAGGCTTGTTCATCATTATATATATATATTTGCTGTAATTCAAAGCCTGTCCGTCCACAACAATTTCATCCTTGTCGGGGTCAACCTTTGCATCGGGCTTTTTACAGATTTTTCCGTTCACAAGAACCGCACCGCTTTTTATGAGCTTTTGAACCTCTTTTCTGCCGTCGGCTCTTTGTGACGAAATAATTTTATCGAGTCTTTCCATCTTAATCAACAAGCGGCAGATTTTTGCTGCCGTATTCTCCGTTTGTAATGTGTCCGCCGATTACCCTGTTTTTGTAAACAAGCAAAACGGCATTGTTATCCTTTGGCTTTTCCAGGGGAACTGTAATCTCCGTAACCTCTTTGCCTTTAAATTTTCCGAGGTCAAGTCCGATTTTCTTCTGTAGTTCGTTGTATTCCTCATAATATTTATTAAAATCCGACGGAATTACAACCGACCTTTTCTCAGGCTTTGCGTCGGCGGTTTCAACTCCGAACTGTTCAAGGAATTTTTTCTCCTCACCGTCATTAAGCACAAGAGAATACTCCCCTGTTTTATCACTCACGGCTGTATCGGGCAACCGTGAATTTATTGCAACCGTGACGGCTGTACATATTATTGCCGCTGTTACGGACAGCACCGCCGCCAAAATTACTGTTTTTTTAGCCTTGATTTTAAAATTGAAAACGAACATTATAAATCCTCCGCACATTTTATTCTCTGATAAAATGTATGCGAAAAATCTTCGGATAATTCCGTTTGTCCGATTTCAAATTATTTACTTTGTAAGAACATCCAAGAGTTCAGCCGTTGTTTTTACAAACACCCTGCCGCCCTCTTTTTTCATGCTTTCAAGGTCGCCATAGCCGTATTCAACACCGACAAAATCAACACCGCAAAGTCTTGCTCCCTTTGTGTCAAACCAAGTGTCACCTATCATGACGATATTTTCTCTGTCATTTTCAAGGCTGCCGCCAAGTCTTTCAACTGCATACGGAATAAGGTCTTTTTTATCTTTTCGACTGCCGTCAAGTGTTGAACCGCAGATTGCGTCAAACATATCATACACACCGAGAAGTTCTGTAATTTCTTCGGCAAACTTTTCATACTTTGACGAACACACGGCAAGCTTTGCACCGCTGTTTTTAAGCTCTGCAAGAACCCTGTCAATGCCGTCATAAAGCTTGTTCACAAGCTTGCCTTTTGTGTTGTAGTATTCACGATAAATCTCAACGCCTCTTGCCGATTCTTCCTCATTGAAATGGCAGATATTGCGGAATGTATCGAGCAACGGCGGTCCGATGTACAATGTGTAATCGTCAAGATTCGGCAACGGCTTGCCCATACTTTTAATTGCGTTTTCAAGTGACTCTCTTATGCCCAATGCGCTCTCGCTGATTGTGCCGTCAAGGTCAAACAGATAATATTTGTACTTATTCATCAAACTTGCTGTCCGCCTTCATCTGAAATTTTTCTGATTTTACGCTTACTCTTGTGTGAGTGCCTCTTGCAATTTCACCCTTTTTATCTTCGGCAAAAACTTCAAAATTAAACATTCTGCCGTCAACGCTTTTGAGAACGGCTGTTGCCGTAACCTCAGCACCGAGAGGAGTGGGGCTTGTGTGTTCAATTGAAATCATTGTACCTACTGTTGTAAGTTCTTCGTTGTCAAGAACCTTGTCTGCAAGAGCTGCGGCGGCATTTTCCATAAGAGCCACAACGCACGGAGTTGCAAGCACGCAAAGACTGCCGCTGCCCATTGAAACGGCAAGATTTTCTTCTTCAACCTTAATTGTTACAGAATATGTATTTATTTCGCTCATAAAAATTTCCTTTCTTATTGTTTAAAGCAATTTTATGTGATATACTTAACAAAGTGTGCATTACTCGTCTGTGAATTGACAGAGTAAGTATCCATACGATATAATAATACAATATTCAGTGAAAATAGGCAAGCATTGCCCGAATATTATTTGAGGTGAAGATAAATGAAACTCGGAATCGTCGGACTTCCAAATGTCGGCAAAAGTACTCTTTTTAACGCAATTACAGACGCAGGTGCTCAGAGTGCAAACTATCCTTTCTGCACAATTGAACCGAATATCGGTGTTGTTGCAGTTCCGGACAAAAGACTTGATAAACTTGCAGAAATGTATGATCCTGACAAATATACTCCTGCATCAATTGAATTTGTAGATATTGCAGGTCTTGTAAAGGGTGCGTCAAAGGGCGAGGGACTCGGCAACAAGTTCCTTTCAAACATCCGTGAATGTGACGCTATCGTTCATGTTGTCCGTTGCTTTGAAAACGATGACATTATCCATGTTGAAGGCAACATCAACCCTGCCCGTGACATTGAAACAATTAATCTTGAGCTTATTCTCTCCGATGTTGAAATGCTCGAACGCAGAATTGACAAGACAAAGAAAATGCTCAAGGGCGATAAAAAGTATCAGAAAGACATCGACCTTTTTGAAAGAGTTCTTGCCGCACTCAACGAGGGCATACCCGCAAGAAGTGTTGAATGTGACGATGACGAAAAGGCAATTCTTTCAGAGGTTGCGCTTCTCACAAACAAGCCTGTTATCTATGCCGCAAATATGAGTGACGAGGATTTCTCAAACGGCATCGACTCAAACGAGGGTTACAAGGCTGTTCAGA
>UMEW01051582.1_pt1 | contig 12798 bp, 14 predicted proteins | sample 1964851 | NCBI WGS metagenome assembly UMEW01 (sample SAMEA4836030, study PRJEB28245) | human gut metagenome | biome: gut microbiome; material: fecal sample | place: Denmark | collected 2008 | reverse complement strand
CTTGAGGACGGTACAATGTTTGCCTTATGCGTTTTCGACGAGCCGCTGACTAAGCTATCCTCCCTTGAGGACGCCGTTTCGTCTAGTGCAACGTTCAATTGCATTTTAACGCTCGAACAAGGTGCCTCGGCAATTACAATTGACTACGAGGATAATCCCGACGGTGCTTGTGAAATCGAGGGCATTGATACATGGGCGAATGTAAAAGCGCCGTCCGAAATGAATTTCCCGATGATTACCTCGGAGTTAATCGTCTCGGAAAAATCAATCAATGGCAATACGACTTTGCTCACACGTGACCCCGCAACGGATCGTTGGAGCGTTGCATCCGAGTATCAGTTTGTTACGTCGTTTAGCAAACAGGTTTCGGGTACGACAATGAGCGTATCCATTGACTCGTTTGATAACGACACAGTTGATACAACGCCGAACGTGTATTTGATTCAATTCAACTACAACACGTTCCGTGTTGCAACAGGCTCCGTTTCGGGTACGAATGCCGTATTGACTTGGCGCGGTGCAATTACTGATGCCCAATATAACGTTTCGATTTTCACCTGCCGTCAGTTTGAATTTTTGATTGATCGTGCGTCGCAGGTTAATGATAACGCGGTACACTTGACGGGCGACGAAACAATTGACGGTACGAAAACCTTCCTGCAACCGATTATCGGTACAGCGCAAGCCGCGCAATGGTCTGACTATGCCGAACGCTACGAGGCGGATTACAACTATAATCCTGGCACGCTGATTTGTTTCGGCGGTGCTAAGGAAATTACGATTGCCCGTAATAAGGTTAACGGTGTAATTTCCACCAAGCCTGGCGTAACGCTTAATCGTTTGTGCAATGGCCCAGCGGTTGCACTAGCAGGGCGTGTGCCTGTTTCTGTTAAAGGAATTGTAAATAAACACGACAAGATTGTTTTGTCGAATATTCCTGGTACAGGTATTGTTGATAACAGCGCAATGGGCAATCGCGTAATTGGTCGTGCCCTTGAGTCAAAAGAGGATGACGGGATTGGCCTTGTCGAATGCGTAACGCGCTTTACGTTGGAGTGATAAATGGCTATTGAGTCTGGTAATATTATCACTTATTCCGACTTGACTGACTTTGTAGTTGAACGAATCACTACTTACTGTAAAAACGTTGACGGCTACAGCGCAGACGTTGCAAACGAATTACGGCCAGGTTACTCTTACACGTTAACCAACAAAGCGGCTAAGGTTACGCTTACCGTTGAAAACAGCGCGTATCTGAATACCGTAACCTCTGCAACCGTGCGCTCACAGCTTGAATCGTTTATGTCTAGTCGCGGTATCGCATCAAAGGCAAAAACACCCGTCACGCTGAAGGGTATGATTAATTTTTACAACAACGTTGCTGTATTTATCGGGCAACGCTTTGTTGTAGTTGGCTCGAATGCTACGGATAGCACGTCGCTGTTTTACTACAGCGGAAGTGTGACCTATGATACCGTAAATAATAATAGTGACGTGACGATGGGCATCACAGGCTCTTCGATTACGACTAGCCTGAATACCTTGATTAATTCAATGAATAAGGTCACGCACACCTATGTTGCAAAGGTTGCACGCGCTTTGACATGTAGCTGTAGTTCAAGTAGCAGTTGTAGCTCAAGCAGTTGTAGTTCAAGCTCATTTTTCATTGCGTATATGAGGCTGTAAATGGCACTAGATATTAATGATCTGACGTATCAACAGCTTTATGATACGACGCTTGCACGTATTAAAGCTTTGTGCTATAATATAGACTCCAACCGTCTGCCCGCGGAATTGCGGTCTGGCTATGACGAAATAATGGAGAAAGTCGGTGATACAGAGTATCACGCCAAATTGCAATACACAGTTAAAAATGCGGTGTCCGTTGTTACGACTGCAACGGTTACACAGCAATTGCAGGCTTGGCTAACGGCACGTGGTATCTGGGCAAACCGTGCACAGAAAGCAACACCGCGCGGCGTTTTGAACTACTTTAACTGCATTTCAGTATTTTGCCGTGCGCATATTCTAGTTGCATCATCCGAGTTAGTTGATACGGGTTATCCTGTTTATGTGACTAGCGGCAGTCCTGAAGCTATCGACTCATATACGGAACCTTATCTGATTGCCTCGCGTGAGCCGTCAACAACCGTTGAAATTCTCACGGATATTATCGGCGGTGCAACAGGCTCGTATATCGTCAAGTACAATCAGGTTTTATCGTGCTCATGTTGTAGCTCAAGCAGTTGTAGCTCAAGTAGCTGTAGCTCCAGCTCGTTTTTCATTGCATATATGAATCTTTAAAGGGGTAGGTTATGGTTATCTCAAGCGCTGATTACGATTTGAACGGCGTCGATTCTATTTCATTTGATCCGTCTATTGATGCCGACGTGTTCAAACAGGCCGTATCTGATATTTTAGACTACACAAAGAATCTTGAAATTGCGAAACAGCCTAACGTGTCGCTACGCGGCCTTTCAACGGAGCTGTTGACTGAAGGCTTGCGTCTTTGTTTTGGCCGTTTGGATATTGCAAATCCTTGTATTCTACTCAACCTCTATAACACCGTCAAGCGCTACAACACGCTTGATAATTCTTTCTTCGAGTCTGAAGAGGTGTGGTTTACCTCGATTGAGCAATTTTTGGACATCAAGGTTGGCTTGCGTCAGGAAATTCAGGATTTTACAAACAAGATGGCCTATTGGTATCTGTCCTGCATTTACTCGATGCACAAGGTAGAATACACGATGCTTGAGCACCATGAGCCGATGCCTGATATTTATCGTAATTTCATGCTCACGTCTGATTTGTACACCATGAGTGCGCTTGTGGCTAAGGCCGACAATATTCAGACGAAAGATTTAATGCTTGTTGATAACGCCTATGCCTACGTCACGGAGTTGGCATTGCGTTCGAACATTGCCGCAAAGCTTTTTGAGGCACTATGACAAAACCTGTTTATGAATTTATCCTCTGGCCGAACTGCACAAATAATTGTCGGTTTTGCTGGCAGAAGGAGCAAATTAAACAGGGAAAGCTAGTCAAGCTCACTTTCGACGAAAAGACGCAAGCATTGTCCGATGTTTATCATTTTTTGCTTTCAGACAAATTTGAACATGGATCTCATATAATGCTTGTAGGCGGTGAACTCTTCGATGACAAACGATGCGGTTCCCGCCTTTTGTCGTTATTGGAGCACGTCGCTTTGATGATGCGTAACGACGAGATTGATTTGCTGTATCTGAATACGAATCTTTTGTACAGGGATTTGTCAACGGTGAATCAATTTGTGCAATGGGTTGGCGACTTCAATCTATGGCACCGTGTGCGCTTTACGACTAGCTATGACCTGTACGGGCGTTTTGCCAATGAGCGTGCACGTGAATTGATGCTGTCGAATTTGTCAAAGCTCACCACGTATTCGCAGTTGCAAGTTGTCGTAAATATTATTATGACTAAGCAATTGTGTGATGCCGTGTTGCATGGCCGTTTTGATTTATCCAATTTTGCATCCACGTACAAGTGCGACCTGCATTTAATTCCATACATTGTTTTAGGCTCGGACATGACTCCGACGCTTTCGACAATTGTTCAAACACTCAGGTCGTACTATACGGATTCACAGCTAGTTGACTACGTGCAACGCCTAGATTTGAATCAGGATAAACGGATATATCAATGGCAAAACGGGGAGTTGGTGAACGTCTCAGCGCCGTTAGCTGATTGCGGACACGCTGTAAATTTCCGCAATTACGGCAAAGGCTCATGCTACATTTGTGACTTGAAAGAGTTGTTAGAATGAGAGTGATACAATACACGCCTTGGATTGATTGTGCAACGGGCTGTCGCTTTTGTACAAATCGCGGGCAACCTGATATTGACAAAGCGCAGTCCTTGATTCAGATATTGAATCTCTTGGATTTACCCGAAGTCGATGACTACGATGGTATCGGTTTGATTGGCGGTGAATTTTTTCAAAACCAATTGAATGATGATTGCGTATGTGACTTGTTCTATTCGTTAGCCGATAAATTAATCGAGAAAGACAAGGCAGTGTACTGGCTTGCAACGTGTTTAATCTATCAGCCGCAACGTCTGTTTGACTATTTATCCTACCTAGCTCCGATTCAATCAAGGCTTTTGCTTTGCACTAGCTACGACGTGTATGAGCGATTCAAAAACGACAATGCACGTTTCAAGTGGGAGGATAATGTACGGCTGTTGCATCAATTATTCCCGAGCGTGCGGTTGCACACGGAAATGATTGTAACCGAAGCGTTGATGCAACAGGCGTTAGACGGACGTATGAATTTTGAAGAATTCATGCGACGCTTTGACACCTCGCTTGATTTTATTGAGCCGCACACGGGCTTTCAAAACATAGAGCAATTCAAAAAAGAATTGCCCTATTTTTTACCGAAGCGTTCAACGTTTTTGCGGTTTTTGAGTGAGGTAGTCGCTAAGTGGGATTCCGAGCGGATTCACAAGTTTTTGAATCCGACGATTCGCTCTGCGACGATTTATCACGTACAGAACGGAAAGCTAGTCAAGATTGAAGACCGCTACAATAAGCGTTTGGAAAATCAGGCAATCGGTATCAAGCCTGTTGTAGGCTACGTTGATTCCGAAAAATCCATGATTGACGATTTGCTTGAATGGAAGGAGCTACATGGCTGTTAGTAAATGCGTGCAGTATGGCGTATGGGCAAATTGCCCTAACAAGTGTGATTTTTGTCTGCTACGTCAAAAGGAATTCTATTCAGTTGATCAACAGCTTTTTTGGTTAGATCAAATCGAGAATAATATCAAAAAGCTCGATTGGTTGCATGAGTTTTCAGGCGGTATTTCACTATTAGGCGGTGAGCTGTACTACGTCAAGGACGAACGAGTCAAGGCACGTTTCCTTCAACTAGTCGATACGATTATTGAGCGAATTTTGAAGGTGTCGCAAGACCCCGCTTGCCGATATTCGACTGTTACCAACGGCTTATACGAGCCGTCGTTTTTGTACCAAGTGATTGACAAAATACGTGATGCGGTCGGTATGGAAAAGGTAGACGTGAATTTCAGCTACGATTTCAAGTACCGATTTAAGAACGAAAATGCTAGACGGCTTTGTGCAAACAATATTCGTGCTTTTCGTGACCGCTATAATTACCGTGTCGGTATTCAAATGATTCTGACACAGCACGTAATTAATCTGTGGAAAAGCGGCCAATTTGACGTAAATAAATGGCTAGAAACAGAATTCCCTGGCTGTCAGTTGGCCTTCCTGTATCCGCATAAAGTGCGAACGGGTAAGGTGCTGACTGACTTCCGCTTTAATCGGTTAGACCTGTTGGAATTCGTGCAATATCTGAAAAACGAATGCCCCGCTGTGTATCTAGCCTTTATTCATTCGACGCGTAATTCGGAGCGCTTCAAATATACAGGACTAATTAATCGCTCCTTGAGTAACGGCAAATTGAAAATTGAGGAGGAACCTCGCCTGGCCGATGGCAAGGAGGTTAAGACCGAGTGCGGGCACTCTAAATTATACCGCTGTTATGCTGATTCTGACAAGTGCGTGCTGTGCGATTTAGAGGCAATTGATGGTGAACTCGAATGAAACAGTTGCAATTCGAGGTGTGGCAGGAGTGCAATTCAGGCTGTGATTTTTGCTATCTGAAAAGCATTGAATTTATTCAGCACTCCGTACCGTTCAAAATTGAGCGGTTAAAAAAGATACAAAGAATAATCGAGGACGTTGACATCTATAAGGAATACGATACGATTTCCTTTATCGGTGGTGAATTTTTTCAGGGGCAGTTGAACGACGAATCGGTTAAGTCCGCATGGTACGACATGATAGATGCAACCGTGCGAATGCAGAAAGCGGGGTACATTAAGCAAGTCTGGCTGATGTGCTCGCTTTTAATTGGCAAGCAACCTGATTTGTATGAAACGCTTTCACGGCTAAATGGGAATAGCGTCGTTTGGGTAGTTACGTCTTACGATACAAAGGGGCGTTTCAAAGGTAAGATGCTTCAGACGTGGGAATCTCACATGAAGCAAATCAAGGAAAAATTCCCCGATGTTAAGCTTAACACAACGTGCATTTTAACGCAAGACCTGATTGACAAATACAACAGGGGCGATTTCACTTTCACGGAGTTATCGGAAAAATATCAAACTTCGATTTTTCTCAAGCCGTGCGCTGTGCAGTCTAACAACACAATTGAGAAAATCCGTGAAATGAAAAAGGAACACGCCATGCATGACCCCTCATTTTTCCCGTCTAGGCAATCCTTTTTGGAGTTTTTGTATCGCGTGAAAATGCAGGAAGGCTCAGTCTTTTTTGAGCAATCCATTTACGACGTACACCGTCGCGCTGATACGCTTTTGCATTTAGGCTTAGACGGATTTACGGAGGAGTCGGACACGCGCGTTAAGGATCAATCGCTACAGGCCGAAGCGCAGTCGAATGCAGGCGATTGCGGGCATTCTCTGTACTACCGAATTTACAGCGATTCGGACGAATGCTGTCTTTGTGATAAATACATGGTTGGTGAAATCTGATGGATATTCAAGCAATAGACCGTTGGCTGAATTTCAAGCCGTTTGGCTTAACCGAACAGCGCACGCTCGAATCAATAGAAAAGACGTTTGAATCATACGAGATTCATGAAAACCTGATCGGGTACGATTTCGACAAGTCAATGTATTTAAAAATGCTTGGCTTGGACAATTCCTATCACGTTGCAGTCAAGCCATACGAGCGCAACCTGATTAATCAACTATTCAAAAAATATGTTGACGATGACACGCTAGTTATCACAACAAACCGTGAGCATCCGACTGTTGAAAATCAGCTTGACTTAATCAATCCGAAGCGCATATACTATATTGATATTGTCAAGTTGAACGAGGACTACGAGTCAGAGGTAAATCGCCTTGCACATGCTATTCGTGAAAGTCCGTACAAAAAATTCTTTGTGTACATTATTCACTTGACAAACGAGGGAATTTATGCTACACCCGTGATTTTTCACAAAGCATTGAAAGCGATGCTTTGCGATAAACCGCATAAGATGGTATTGGACTGTGCACAGTCTTTGTACCTGATGTGGGCTGACTACTCCCTGTTTGACTACATTCTCACAACGTCTCATGCTGTAGCGCAACCCTACTTAATGGGCATTGTGATAAAGAAAGAGGACGATGATATAGGCATCAAAGACGCGTACATTTTAGGGCTGTACCGTGAGATGCTTTCAATCGTTCTTAAACGTGTTGATAAAATGATGCAATTCTGGCCGACAATGCGGTTGGCTTTTGCGGACTCGCCGATTCAATGGCTACCGTGTCCGCAATTCCGTTGCGTTATGGATTGCCCTATGCCGACGGCTGATTTAGGGCAGGTGAATTCCTACGAAATTCCTGTTATCTCACCTGAAAAATCCTTCCATAAGCGCATTGCATGGCGTGCTCCGATTTATTTGTTCAAGCGAGACACGCTACGCTCGGCCTGTATTGCATTGGATAATATGTTGAATATGCAATGACTCTGACAGACGCACTAATTCGCTTTTTTGGAATCACAAGTAACCCGAAAGAATGCGGGTACATTCTACCCGATGGCAGAATGCTTGATTTTTCAGGCCGCCATATTCTAGGAAAAGGCTCGGGTGGAAAATGGGTAGAACACCATGATTTTACGGGCACGAATTTGCAGGATTTTTCGTTAGAGGATCTGTACGAAATGTATCCTGTACTAGTTGAAAAATACCACGTGCCCCACGTAATGGATTGCTGTCATTTAATCAAGTTTCAATACGATGCACGAATTGTTGCAACGGTGAGACTGCCGACTGATGCACAGTACCGTACCGTGCTTTCTGCTTTCGGTGAGCGTGATTGTGTTGTGTCGATGACTGACGCCGACGGCTATCTGATTGACGATGCAACCGTGAAGTGCGAAGAGCGAACAATGCGTAAATGGTTTGAAGCAACCATTAAAAAGAAACCGACAAGCAATCGCATGATTACGCTCGAACGTGTGTATGGTTGCAAGGGTAAATTGTACACACAGTATGAGCTATATAAGGATTGCAAATGAAAAAGGTAAAGAGCCGAGCACGTCGAAACACGTACTCAATGGGCATAAAAAATTCATGGTGGGCTACGTCCAAGCCGATTCGAGAGCGAGATAAAGGCAAGTGTTTTTATTGCGGTGCACCCGCTACCGAGGTGCATCATATAATCCCGCTTTCACGTGGCGGTACAAACTCACCGTTTAATATGGTGTTGGTGTGCCACCGTTGCCACGCTTTGCATCATAAACACATGAGGTAGAAAAATGCGTACAAGTTTCACCGATTACCTAGCATTCTTTGTGTATTTTATCGGCCTATCCTTTTTGCTCGGCACGTTTGCACGCTTGACTGTTTTCTTTTATTCAATCTGGCCGTGATATGTTTTTCGGACAATCTAGCGTATCCGTCGTTTTGGACTGGATAAACGGGCGTGCGGAAACCTACGTTTATCATTGGGAGTTCGATCAATCGGTTATTTATGCAAATCTCAATTGCGTATTTCCGATTGCACCTAACGAGGTATCGTCTATCGCTCACCATTGGACAGAGAATCCGTACTTTTTTGAAGAGCTGTACAGTCGCAAATACCGTCAAGGCGATTATACGCTTAAGGTAGAAAAGCAATATAATTCGATTAGTCTGTGTTGCAATGGCCGTCCGCTTGTCTGTGTATCGGTGCCAACAGATACATACGCTGTGCTAGGCAATAAGCTGTACAAGCGCAACAAGATGATTGGAGACGGGCCGACTTATTCGGTGCAACCTCCTGTGAATACCTCACTTCGGCATCTTTGCACCTACGCGTTTGACTTAATTTATGCTTAGAATTTAATATTATTAGCATTAATTAAGGTGACGCCATTGTTAGGCTTTATTCTATTAGTTTGCGTACACGCATTATCTGACTTCTTTTTACAACACGGTGACGTAATCAATGGCAGGGCAGGTGGCGGTTACATTCTGCGCCATTGCGTGCGTTACTCCGTGCTGTTTCTAGGAGCGGGTTTAGCCGTTTGGTTAATCATGGGATACGACGTAACGCTGTTTCCGATTTTCTATCTCGGAGCGGCAATCACGCACGCTATCATTAATTGGTTAGCAATCCCCGTAGCCAACCGATTATTTTTGATTAATCCGCACTTTGGCTTGTCGGCTATGCTGATGGATCAGGTAGTGCACATTTTGATTCTGTACGCCCTGTTTGTTTGGTGTGTCGATCATGCATCCTTTACTTGGTGAGTTGCGGTTGCTTTCGGCAATTCTGCAATCGTATGATCAGAAAATAATACCGATTAAAGACTATTCCGTTGTTGCGTTGATTCTGCATTTCATAAACGACATACAGTTTCAATTGCGCATGAGATAAAGGGGAGGGGGACGCTATTGGCGTCCCCTTTTTTATCTGAAAATTTAATCTTATGCGCATACAAACAAATACACAAAATGTCAGTTGATTATCAAATCTCACAGGTGTACACCGAGACGGCTGGCAGACGACCGACCCCTTCGCAATTGGATACAGGTCAACTATGGGTGAACATTGCGGATGGCGTTATTGGTACAAAGAACTCCGATAACGAAATAGTCGAACTTGCCGCTGGCGGTGCTATTGCCTTAGCACAAGCCTACGTCGTTTGTTCAACAGATGCCGCAACCGCCGCAAAGACTGTCGCAATCGACAGATTTTCTTTGATTGCAGGGGCTATCGTTATCGTTAAGTTTACGAACGGAAACACGGCAAGCAATCCTACGTTGAACGTCAGCGGTACGGGGGCTAAACCCCTATACTATTGTGATGCGGCATTGCCTACGTCAATGACTCCGAGGGGTTGCTCCCTTATGTTTGTCTACAGCGGCAATTCTTACGACGTGTTATGCGGTTTTAACGCAAGCAATTATTACACAAAGACTGAATCGGATGACCGCTTCGTTTCGAGCACGAACGGTACGGTGTCCGGCAGTCTTACTATTACTTAAGATATATGGCTGATACAATTCAATTACAAGCAATTCAACAGCTTCACTCGGAAACGGCAAGTGCCAAGCCTAGTGCAGACGTTGTTGAAGTCGGTCAATTGTGGATTAATCTGGCCGACAATACGATTGGCTCGAAAAAGAGCGATGGTACAATTGTAACCTACGGCCAATTGACTGAAGAGGAGCGTGACACGCTTCTTTCAGGCGGCGGTGCTTATATTCCGAAGCAAGGCGTAGTCGATGGCATTACCGTTAGTTCGCTTGGCTCTCAGGCCGACGGCGATATTGTCATTAACGACGATTCGCCTGTTACGATTACAAAGACGCTTACGGAAGCGGGCGTTACAATTATGGCGAATAAAACAACGGGTTGCAAAGCAACGCAAATTGTATTAACCAAGCCGTTGAATGTAAACTGCACCATTACATGGGCAGGCGTTGATTCGTGGCTTTCGACTGAATCGGAGCCTGTTTTCGGTGAATCCTCTGAAGCGCAGGAATTGTGCGTAGCAATTTTCACAACGCCGACGCACGTTGCTGTCAACGTAATTTATAACACGGAAAATCCGTCTGAATTGGATTTGTCAGGTGTTAGTTGGGGTAACATCAGCGGCACACTGACGGATCAAACAGACTTGTCGAACGCCCTTAATGCTAAGGCGGATACAACGGCGCTTAATGCAAAAGCACCACTAGCAAATCCTGCATTTACGGGTACGGCAACAGTCAATGGTAACACAGTTGCTACTGTTAATCAAATCCCCGATACGTCGAATCTAGCGACGAAAACTGAACTCGCAAGCTACGCTACGTCCGAAACTGTTGAAGCGGAATTTGCGAGCTATGATAAAAACATCAAGGCGCACATTGAATCCGAACTAGTTGCGTATCTGCCGACTACAGGCGGTACCATTACGGGTGCCTTGAGCGTGCAGACTCCGACGCAAGGTGCACACGCGGCTACTAAGGCTTACGTTGACTCCGCAGTTTCGTCCGTCTATAAGTATAAGGGATCTGTAGCAAATCAATCCGCTTTGCCGTCAGCAGGTCAGACTGTCGGTGACGTTTACAACGTTGAGGATACAGGCGATAACTACGCGTGGGATGGTGCCAAGTGGGATAAACTCGCAGGTACAGTTGATCTCAGCGGTTATCTGACAACTGCCACAGCCGCATCTACGTATCAACCGAAGGGCGATTATGCAACTAAGGCCGAACTAGCAAACAAGGCTAATACGTCTGCTTTGTCGGCTTACGCACCGTTAGCTAATCCTGCATTTACAGGTACGGCTACACTTGGCGGACAGAATATTGCAACGGTAAATCAGATTCCCGATATTTCAGGGCTTGCCACTAAGTCTGAATTGTCAGGTTATCTGCCCGTAGGCGGTACGGCGGCAAGCGCGTCTAAGCTTGCAACCGCGCACTCTTTCTCGATTACGGGCGCTGTTATCGGTACAGCCGTTTCATTTGACGGTACGGGTGACGTAGCAATCAACGCAACGTCTGCAACAGACGCAACAAAGATTGCATTATCTGGCAGTCGTGGTATACTTGCAGGGTATGAGAACACATCCGTGACGGCAAGCGCGTTGACTGTGACTCAGAATTCTCCCGATTCACAACAGGTTACGGCGGCTGTGCGGATTACCGTTAACAATGGTTCCGCAAACACCGCATGGGTTAAGAAAATCTCGATTAAAAACACAGGCGTTTCGATTGCACTAGGCTTTGCATGGAGCTGGGTAGGCGGCTCGCAACCAATCGTTACCGCTCCGTCTTTACTTGTGCTATCATGGGATAACGACTGCGGTTTAGCTATTTTGAATACAACGGGTTAGTATGTCTTTCAAATCTGATATTAAAAATATTCAACGCGCCCTGTTGAAAATCCCTGGCCTAAATGCGCATTATTTTGACCAACTAAAGTTTCCGCCTACCGTAGGTGGTAAAAATCTTGCTTATTTCACGGTTAACGTAGAGTCTATGGATCATTGGGATGGCGCACTTGATCCACGTTCACGCTACGGTGCAGAGGATGATGCGGCTATTCGCCAAGCTTGGAAGCGGTATCAAACGACTGTTGATAAACGCACCCGCGACGTGCGTGAGGTGCTGAATATTCCAGCAGAATACAAATTCCGCAATTTGACACCCAAGCTTGAGCAAGTGCAAAAGACGATGCTTGACCCCGAGCATTATAAGCGACTTGATTTTCGGCTTTTGCCTACCGACTTGGATTTAAGTCTTCTTACAAGCGCAGGCAAGCACGTTAAGAAGAATTTGCTCTTTGGTATGCAGGACGTACCCGTTTTAGGCATGACCATGAATTGGTACATTATGCCTGATTGGTGGTATAGTGATTGTTGTGCTAACTTCTATTTTGAATTTAGTATGCAAGCAAAAATGCGCACACGTCCTGTAACGTTTAAGACGTTCCCTGAAGTACAGGTAGGCTCGATCTTTGGTGCAAGCTTCGGTTACGATGCAACGCTCTGGAACTTCTATGAAGTTGTAGAACGTCAGTCTGAAGCCTACATTGTTGTCCGCCTTGTTCAAAAAGAGGAGCAACCAACGTCTAAGGTTATGTATAATAACGTGCGTCCGATTCCTGGCAAGTACGCTGATAATAATTTGTATCGCGTGAAGCTTGCTGACCGTTTGGGAACGCCGAGCTTTAGGGCACCTGATTTGTCTGGCGTTGCGTATGCCACGCTGTACAAGGGTGGTTGGCGTGACGAAACGG
>UMEW01015397.1_pt1 | contig 12851 bp, 9 predicted proteins | sample 1964851 | NCBI WGS metagenome assembly UMEW01 (sample SAMEA4836030, study PRJEB28245) | human gut metagenome | biome: gut microbiome; material: fecal sample | place: Denmark | collected 2008 | reverse complement strand
AGTATTATAGTTGGAGCCAGAGCATCAACATCATAGTTATTTCTCACCGAACTGTAACCTAATTGTATATTTGAGGCTTAAAGATTGCTTGCATTTTTACCTAAGATATTGTATAATAATATGCCAAGTGAGGGAAATAAAATGCAATTAAACAAGGAAGAATATAAAAATTTTAAACAAATTGTTAATATTTTTTACAATGAAGAAATAGAAGGAATTAATGAAGATAAAGAAAAAATAAAAAAAGAAGGAACAATAAAAATTGAGCCTAGGATTTTTTATGACAAATTTTCTGGTGACATGAAAATCGAATTTAAAATTGGAAATAAAAAAATGTATAAAATAAAAAATTTATCAGAATTTTATACAAGAATGCTTAATAAAGAATTTTATCGTTATGGTGAAAAGTTGCAATTTATCCACACAAAAGAAGCATTTGAAAATAATAGTAGACAATTGTTAGAGTTTGTTATGAAATATGCAGAAGTTATAAAATATGCGAATTCTAATTCAAATAGTAATTATAAATACTATGGAAAAGCACTAAGTGAAACAAGTATTATAGTAGGTAATAGTGCTATTGATGATTTATTTGATGTATTAAAAGGAAGAAAAATTATATTTCAAAAAGATTGTAATACTGAAGAAATAGAATTTACAGAAGAACAACCAGAAATAGAATTTGAATTAAAGAAAACAGAAAATAAAGATTATATAATAGTACCTAATATAGAAATTTATAAAGTAAATATTATTAAGGGAAAAGATTACAAATATATTTTAGATGATAAAAAATTATATAGATGCACAAAAGAGTTTGAAAATTCTAATTTAAAGTTATTAGAACTTTTTAGAAAAAATTATATAAATGAAGTAAAATTAGGAGAAAAAGAATTAACACAATTATTTTCTATTATTATACCAAGAGTAAAGAATGCCATAAATTTAAAAAATATGACAGAAGATAGTATAAAAAAATACATGCCAAAAGAATTGATAGTTAAAGTGTTTTTAGATTTCGACTCAAATGATTATTTAATTGCAGATGTGAGGTTTGATTATGAAGGTAATGAATTTAACCCATTAGAAGAAAATAAAAAAATTAAATTTCCAAGAAATATGTTAGAAGAAACTAATGCTTTAAATATTTTTAGACAGACTGGATTTATGTTAGAAACTAAAAATTTGAGATTTATTTTACCAGATAATGATAAAATATATGAGTTTTTAACAGAAGATATAAACTATTATATGCAACATTTTGAAGTTTTAGCAACAGATAATTTTAAAAGAAAACAGATTAAGGAAAAAAAAATTGGAGGAATAGGAGTAAAAGTCGAAAATAATTTATTATCAATTGATTTCAAAAATTTAGATATTGATATAGAAGAATTAGAAGAAATCATGTCTAAATACTCTTTAAAGAAAAAATATCATAGATTAAAAGATGGTAGTTTTATTGACTTAGAAAATAATAAAGAAGCAAAATTTTTAGAGAAATTAGTAACAGGTATGGATATTTCTTATAAAGATTTGGAAAAAGAAGAATTAAAATTACCTGTTTATAGAATTTCATATTTTAATCAACTATTAAAAGAAATAAAAGGAACTGAAATAACTAAAAATGATGAATATAAAAATATTATAAATCAATTAGATAAAGAGCAATTAGAAGAAGAAATTAAAGTACCAGAAAATTTAAATTCAGTTTTAAGATATTATCAAAAAACAGGTTTTAAGTGGTTAAAGATACTAGATAGATATCACTTTGGTGGAATATTGGCAGATGATATGGGATTACGGAAAAACTATTCAAATGTTATCAGTAATAGTTGATTATGTTCAAAATTGTAAAGATAATAAAAAGGAAAACAATAGAGCAAGTATTGTAATTTCACCAAGTTCGTTAACATTAAATTGGCAGAATGAAGCAACTAAATTTGCTAATGGGTTAAAAACAATAGTTATAAGAGGGACGCTAGAAGAGAGAAAACATCAAATTGAGCAAATAGATAAGTTTGATTTAGTTATTACTTCATATGATTTATTAAAGAGAGATATTGAACTATATCAAGAAAAAAATTATAAATTTAGATTTATAATAGCAGATGAAGCTCAATATTTAAAAAATAGTAATACTCAAAATGCAAAAGCAATAAAAAAAATAAAAGGAGATACAAAATATGCTTTAACTGGAACTCCAATTGAAAATTCTTTAGCAGAATTATGGTCGATTTTTGACTTTATTATGCCAGGATATTTGTTTACATATCGAAAATTTAAAAATATGTATGAAACTCCAATTGTAAGGGAATCTAATGAATCAGTTGTTGGAAAGCTAAAAATGCTAATAGAACCATTTATTTTAAGAAGAAGTAAAAAAGAAGTGTTAACAGAGCTTCCAGATAAGACAGTAACGGTTTTAAATAATGAAATGGGAGAAGAACAAAGAAAAATATATATAAATTATTTATTACAAGCAAAACAGGATATATCAGAAAAAATTAAATACAGTGGCTATGAGAAAAACAAAATGCAAATATTGGCAGCGCTAACAAGATTAAGGCAGATTTGTTGTCATCCAAGTTTGTTTATAAATGGATATAATGAGGGAAGTAGCAAATTGGAACAATGTATGGAAATTATTCAAGAGGGTACAAATGCAGGACATAAAATACTACTTTTTTCGGGATATACATCAATGTTTGATTTCATAGAAAAAGAATTAAAAAAAAGAAACATAAGATATTTTAAATTAACAGGTGCTACTAAAGTAGAAGATAGGATAAAATTGGTTGATGAATTTAATAATAATTCTGATATTAAGGTGTTTTTGATTTCTTTAAAAGCAGGTGGAACAGGTCTTAATTTAACTGGAGCAGATATGGTTATTCATTATGATCCATGGTGGAATATATCAACAGAAAATCAGGCTACTGATAGGGCTTATAGAATAGGTCAAAAAAATAATGTTCAAGTGTATAAATTAATTACTAAGAATTCAATTGAAGAAAAAATATATGAATTACAAGAGAAAAAGGAAGAGTTAGCTAATAATATGCTGGATACAAAAACTACATTTGTTAATAAATTATCTCAAGAGGAAATAATGAAACTATTTGAATAATATATAAATTTAGATGTTATATAAAAAAATTAATATTCTAAAAGAACTGACAAAATAGATGTGTGTAAAAACATTTATTTTGCCGGTTCTTTTATTTTATAGGAAAGTCCTACTATTTTGTAACATTAATAAACTCTAGGAAAAAAGCAAAAGAAAGATAAAAAATGAAATAATGTAATATAAATATCAAGAAAATTTAATATAAAAGAAAAAAGCACTAGAATTCAAAAATCCCTAAGAAAAACGAATAAAGTACATAAAAACATATTTATTGACAATGCATGTCTTTTTTTATTTTAATTTTGAAAATAATAATAAGGTTGATTTTTTTGCCATTTTATGTTAAACTTAGAAAGAACCATATTTTACATTATGTAAAGAACAGATAATAAAGATATGTTGTATAAGGAGAATTGAAATGGATAAAAAAGTTTTAAACAAACATATAGGAAAATTGAATGAAGATATAAGGAATATTCAATATCAAATAAATAGTATAAACCAAGATATGAAAAAAGATAAGAAACAAAGTTATATTGAAAAAAGAATTGATAGATTAGTTAATAATTATAAAATGTTAAATCAAAAAAGACAGGAATTAGTAAATATATCTAGAGAAGAAAAAAGAGAACTACAGGAAAAAGTATTAGAAATACGTAAACAAGTAAAAGACGTTTGTTATAAAGGAAGCAAGGACGTTTCAAAACAAAATATACAACTAGACGAAGTTGTTAACAATGAAAGTAAATCAGAAATTTATAATAAGATTGATGATGATGAAAATGAAAAAATAAAAAGAGTTTATGGTCCAGATGGTAGTTTAGAGTACATATATATTAAAGAAGAGAGACCTATTGGAAGATGGCAGAAAATTAAGCAAATGATTGGAAAAAAGAAGAGAAATAAAGAGATAATAAAAAAGCAAAGAAACAAAAACAGATTCGGAAAGATGAAAGAATTTTTCAGGAAAATTAACGGAAAGAAATTATTAAAAAGGATAGCAGCTTTTGGAATGGGATCATTAATGCTACTTCCTGGAACAATTTCTGCTAATCAGAATGAAAATAATACTGAAAGTAAAAGTACAAAAAACAGCTATATAGATACTGTAAAACAAACACCTGTAAATGAACATGAATTAATAAAAATGGCAGAAGATTTTAAAAAAGAAAATTCTTTGAATATGGACGAAAATATAAAATCAGAAGAAGCAGTTAAAGAAGAAAATACAAATGATAAGAATGAAGATGATGTACTTGTACATATTATAGCTCCAGCACAGAGCAAATACACAGAAGTGTCTGATGGTAGAGGAAATTATGGTATTTTTACTGAAGATACTGAAGTTTCGATATATAATAGAGCTTTAATCAGAACTAATAAAGATGGAAGCAAATCAATATTAAAGGCCACAAAAGTAGGGCAAACTTGGAAACAATATGCAGAAGAACAAGGAATTGATTATAATGAGTTTAAAACATATATAGAGAATAATGAAAATATACAAGAGGTTTTATCTACTATGTCTGTTGATGGTAAAAGTATATATGGATGGATGCCAGCATCAGAATTAGAATATAAAACTCAAGATAAAGAAATAAATGTACAAAGAAATTATGTTACTGAGGTAGAAGAAAGATAATGAAAGATTATATAACTGTAATAGGAGCAGGATTAGCTGGATGTGAGGCAGCTTATCAAATTGCTAAAAGAGGAATAAAAGTAAAATTATATGAAATGAAGCCAATAAAATATTCAGAAGCACATTCAAATGAAAATTTTGCTGAAATTGTATGTAGCAATTCTTTTAAATCAAATTTGCTAACAAATGCATGTGGTTTATTGAAAGAAGAATTAAGAAGATTGGATTCATTATTAATTAAAATTGCAGATGAAACAAGAGTTCCAGCAGGACAGGCTTTAGCAGTAGATAGAGAAATTTTTTCTAAAAAAGTAACTTGTGAATTAGAAAAAAATGAATTTATTGAAATTATTCGTAAAGAAATTGTTGATATAGAATCTTTAGCAAAAGAAGGAATTGTGATAATAGCAACAGGACCTCTTACTTCAGAAGGGTTAGCAAAAAATATAGGTAAAATAACAGGAGAAGACAAGCTTTATTTTTATGATGCGGCTGCGCCAATTGTAAATAAAGATAGTATAAATTTTAAAATTGCATTTTATGGAGACAGGTACAGCCAAGAAAAGAAAAAAGATGAAAGTATAGAAGAATGGAAAAAAAGATTAGCAATTCAAGAAAAAGACGAACAGAGTTATATTAATCTTCCAATGAATCAGGATGAATATGAGAAATTTTGGAATGAACTTGTAAAAGCAGAAGTAGTTACACTTCATGAATTTGAAAAGAGAGAAATCTTTGAAGGTTGTATGCCAGTTGAAATAATGGCCAAAAGGGGAATTGATACTTTGAGATTTGGACCATTAAAACCAGTAGGGTTTGATGATCCAAGAACAGGAAGAAGGCCATATGCCTTGGTACAACTAAGACAAGATAATAAACAAGCAAGTATATATAATATTGTTGGATTTCAAACTAATTTGAAATTTGGAGAGCAAAAGAGAGTTTTTCAAATGATACCAGGATTAGAAGAAGCGGAATTTATAAAATATGGAGTAATGCATAGAAATACATATATCAATTCAAGCAAATTATTAGACGAAACATATAACCTTAAAAACAATAATAATGTTTATTTTGCAGGCCAGATAACTGGCGTTGAAGGCTATGTTGAGTCGATATCTTCTGGAATGGTATCAGCTATTAATGCTGTTAATCAAATAAAAGGAAAAGAAGAAAAAATTATTTTTTCGGAAAATACGGTAATAGGGGCTTTATCTAAATATATATCAACTCCAAATGAAAGATTTCAGCCAATGAATGCTAATTTTGGAATATTGCCAGAGTTAGAGGGAAAAAAGATAAAAGATAAAAAAGAACGATATGCTAAATTAGCTGAAAGGAGTTTAGGGTATTTTAATTAAAGATATAAATAATGTATTTTACAAAGTTATTACAATTAGTTTACAAATGTATAAAATTGGATAAAAAGGTTGAAAAAAAGTATTAAAAAAAGTATAATAAATATGTATACTTATTTTAAATAAAGAATTAATTTGAAAGAAGAAATAATTTATTATAATGAAAAATATAAATAATAGGGGGATTTGATATGAAAAATGTTAGTGAATTTACAAAAACACAAGCTTTAATTGATGAGTATAATAAGCTTAAAAATAAGGTACCTAATTTGGAAACACAAATGAAACAAAATGAAAAGAGAACAAAAGTTAAAATAGAAAAACTTAAGAGTGATATGCAAGAAAATCAAGAAGATGTTGAATATAAATTAGATAGGGCTGCAGTAGAAGCTGAATACGGAAAGCAAATAGAACAAGAAGAAAAAAATCTGGAAGAAGAAAATGGCAAAATTAAAGAAGAAATTAATAAAGCGAAAGAAGATAAAAAGTTTTTCTGTACAGATAAAAACTTCAAAACCATTACAATGGAAATTGAAGCTATGAAAAGAGAAGTTGAAGATGGAAAATTAGAAATAAAAAGAAAAGAATATGAAATTAAGGGCAACGAACTCAAAGAACAAGAATTTAGTGCAAAACCTGATAAAGAAAATCCTCTTGAGTGGTTAGAATTAAGGAAAGAAAGCGAAAAAAAAGAACAGGAAATTGGAAAAATAAATAAAGAAATTAATGCTATGAATAAAAAAATAGAGGAATATTCAAAGTTTAAGGGAGAACTAAATCAACAACTTAGTACATTTACAGCTATTGATTTTAATAAAATGCGTGAAAGAGAAAATAATAAAACAGACAAGCCGGAAGAGGAATATGAAGATATATATTCAAATTCAAAAGATTCTATTAAAGCTATTTATATTGAAGCTGCTACAGGAAAAGCATACATTGATACATTTAAAAATAATAAAAAAGAGATAGATATAAAAGAAGCAATTGAGAATAGAAAAGGATTATATAAAAGAATTAATCTTAAAGAAATTATGGAAAAGGCAGGAGTAGAATCAAGAATAAATCAATTTATGTTAAAAAGAAAAATTAATCCAGTAATATTAGAAGCTATAAATGAAGATGAAAAAATGACAGAAGAATACATTTATAGTTTGATAGAGAAAAAAGAATTTCCTTTTGAATATAAACATGATTTAGAAAATTCAAACTTATCATTTAAAGACATGGCTTTAATGAATAGAGTAGCTTTAAAAGAAAGCAAAATAGATGGCAATGAAGTGATAGGAGCTAAAAAGTTATATACAATCAAATCTTTCTTTGGAAAAATAAAAAATAAAGCTCTAGCGAAGTTTAATAAAAAAGAAGAACCTAAAATGATTAATGAGAAAAATGAAAGACAAGAAGACACAAAAAGCAAAAAAGAGAGGTTTTATGAATCTATAGAATATACTCCAGAAGAGCAAACGGCAAGTGATATAGAATTAGAACAAAAAAATAAATATAATGAAGCTTATGAAAAGTTAACAGATGAACAAAAAGCAAAATTAGCAACTATGGATGTTAGCAATATTCAAAGATTATTAGGATTTGATTATAATACAGCTGTTGCATTAAGAGAAATGACAAATAACGAAGATAAGAAAGTAACTCAAGAATCTACAACAAAAGAAGACAAGAAAGTAACCCAAGAATCTACAACAAAAGAAGATGACGAAAGTCAAAGATAGTATTGACAAATTAAAAAAAAGTAGTATTATAAAAATGTAAACAAATAAAAAGACCTTTCAAATAAATATTTGAGAGGTCGTTTGTTCCTAAAAATAAGGAGGAATATACAAATGAAAAAGATAGAAAAAATAAAAGTTCGGTGGCATCCTAGAAAATTAATTACATATTTAACTTTTATAGCTTTGGCAGGACTATTTATATTTTGGAAATTTTATATTAAATTTGCTAAGTATACAGTAAAAGATGTTTGGCAAAGAAGTAGTATAATTTCTGTAGTAGTAGTTGTAATAATCTTTTTATTAATATTTATTGGAATATTAATAAAAAGTAAGAAAGCGATATACAATATAAATATAGAGAATAAAACATGCACAAAAAGAGAAAAAAAGATTCAGTATAAAAATATATACTATACTCAGTCATTATTGCAAAGAATGTTTGGACTTGTAAATATTTATTTAATAAATGAACAAGAAATAATGAAGATAAAAGATGTTTCAAAGAAAGCTATTGAATATGTTGATGCTATTAAACTAGGCAAGTGAAAACTTGCCTTTTTCTATTGACTTTATGTATCAAAGATGCTATAATAGCATATGTTCGAATATATTACCAAATTAGGCAAATTTTGAATAAATAATTAAACAGGAGGTGAAATTTAAGTGCCAACAATTAATCAATTAGTAAGAAAAGGAAGAAAAACAGGAGTAACAAAATCAACAGCACCAGCACTTCAACATGGATGGAACTCAAAAAACAAAAAATTAACAAACAATAGAGCTCCACAAAAAAGAGGAGTATGTACAGTTGTTAAAACAGTTACACCTAAAAAGCCAAACTCAGCTTTAAGAAAAGTTGCCAGAGTTAGACTTTCAAATGGTTATGAAGTAACATCATATATCCCAGGAATAGGACATAACTTACAAGAACATAGTGTTGTTCTAATCAGAGGAGGAAGAGTAAAAGACCTTCCAGGTGTTAGATACCATATTATCAGAGGAACATTAGATACAGCAGGTGTTAAAGATAGAATGCAAGCGCGTTCTAAATATGGAGCTAAAAAACCTAAAAAATAAAAAAATTAGCTACAAAATTTAAAAATTAGTGCTTGTAATTCTTACTAAATTAAGGCATTTAAATTTAGAATAGATTTATATAGCACTGTGCGCAAGAAAGAAAGACTTTCTTGAGAGTACCTAGATATTTTATAAATAAAATATCAAATAAAATTTAAGGAGGGAAGAATAGTGCCAAGAAAAGGATATATAGCAAAAAGAGAAGTATTACCAGATCCAATATATAATAGCAAAGTTGTTACAAAATTAGTTAACAATATTATGTTAGATGGTAAAAAATCAGTTGCTCAAAAAATAGTATATGATGCATTTGACATTATTAAAGAAAAAGAAGGAAAAAATCCTTTAGAAGTTTTTGAAGCAGCTTTAGAAAATATTATGCCAGTTCTTGAAGTTAAAGCAAGAAGAGTAGGTGGAGCAACTTATCAAGTTCCATTAGAAATTAGACCAGAAAGAAGACAAACTTTAGGATTAAGATGGTTAGTAACTTATGCTAGAAACAGACATGAAAAAACAATGGCTGAAAAATTAGCAGGTGAAATAATGGATGCAGTAGCTGGAAACGGTGGAGCATTTAAGAAGAAAGAAGATACACATAGAATGGCTGAAGCTAATAAAGCTTTTGCACACTATAAATGGTAAAATTTGAAATTAATGTTATAAAAATATAAATTCAAAGAGAATCAGAGTATTTGAAAGGGGGAAATATAGGAAATGGCAGGAAGAGCATACCCACTAGAAAGAACTAGAAATATAGGAATAATGGCACATATAGATGCCGGAAAAACAACAACAACAGAAAGAATCTTATTTTATACAGGAAAAACACATAAAATAGGAGAAGTTCATGAAGGTGCAGCAACAATGGACTGGATGGCGCAAGAACAAGAAAGAGGTATTACAATTACTTCAGCATGTACAACATGCTTCTGGAAAAATAATAGAATTAATATTATTGATACACCAGGACACGTTGACTTTACAGTAGAAGTACAAAGATCTTTAAAAGTACTTGATGGAGCTGTTACAGTTTTAGCTGCAAAAGGTGGAGTACAACCACAAACAGAAACAGTTTGGAGACAAGCTGACAAGTATAGTGTACCAAGAATGGTATATGTAAATAAGATGGATATTGTTGGAGCTAACTTTATGCTTTGTGTTGATCAATTAAAAAACAGATTAAAAGCAAATGCAGTTCCAATTCAATTACCAGTTGGAGCAGAAGATAATTTCCAAGGTATAGTTGATCTTATTAAAATGAAAGCATTTATTCAAGATGATAAATTAGGTGAACATATTGTTGAAAAAGAAATACCAGAAGATATGAAAGCAGATGCTGAAAAATGGAGAGCAAACATGATTGAAGCAGTTGCTGATCAAGATGAAGAGTTAATGATGAAGTATTTAGATGGTGAAGAATTGACAGAAGAAGAAATCAAAAAAGGTTTAAGAATTGGAACAATAGCAAATAAAATAGTTCCAGTTACATGTGGTTCTTCATACAAAAACAAAGGTGTTCAAGAATTATTAGATGCAGTAGTTGATTATATGCCATCACCATTAGATATACCACATATTAAAGGTGAAACATTAGAAGGAGAAGAAACAGAAGCTAAAACTTCAGATGATGCTCCATTTGCAGCATTAGCATTTAAAATTGCTACTGATCCATTTGTTGGAAAATTATGTTTCTTTAGAGTTTATTCTGGAACACTAGAATCAGGTTCTACAATATTAAACTCTAGTAAAGATAAAAAAGAAAGAGTTGGAAGAATTCTTCAAATGCATTCAAATCATAGAGAAGATATTGACAAAGTTTATTCAGGAGATATTGCTGCAGCAGTAGGTTTAAAAGATGTTACAACTGGAAATACTTTATGTGATCCAGATCATCCAATAATACTTGAATCAATGGAATTCCCTGAACCAGTTATTGATATAGCTATTGAGCCAAAAGATAAAGCTGCTCAAGAAAAAATGGGAATTGCTTTAGCAAAACTTGCTGAAGAAGATCCAACATTTAAAGCTTATACAAACCAAGAAACAGGTCAAACAATTATTGCTGGTATGGGTGAATTACACTTAGATATCATAGTTGATAGATTAAAAAGAGAATTCAAAGTAGAATGTAATGTAGGTAAACCACAAGTTGCTTACAAAGAAACAATCAGAAATGCAGTAAAAGTTCAAGGTAAATTTATTCGTCAATCAGGTGGTAAAGGACAATACGGTGATGTATGGTTCGAAATGGAACCATTAGAACCAGGAAAAGGAATTGAATTCGAAAGCAAAATTGTCGGAGGAGCAGTTCCAAAAGAATATATTAAACCAATTGAACAAGGAATGAGAGAAGCTGCTGAAAGCGGAATCCTTGCAGGATACCCAGTTACAGACTTTAAGGTAACATTAGTTGATGGTTCATACCATGAAGTTGACTCTTCAGAAATGGCCTTCAAAATAGCAGCATCTATGGCATTTAAAGAAGGTATGAGACAAGCTAAATCAGTTATCTTAGAACCAATAATGAAAGTTGATATAACAGTTCCAGAAGAATACATGGGAGATGTTATTGGAGATGTAAACTCTAGACGTGGAAGAATGGAAGGTATGGATGGTAATGATGGAGTACAAGAAATTCATGCATTTATTCCACTTTCAGAAATGTTTGGTTATGCAACTGAATTACGTTCTAGAACACAAGGTAGAGGAACATACTCTATGGAACCTTCTCATTATGAAGAAGTACCAAAATCAGTTTTTGAAGCTATTGTATCATCAAGAGCAAAAAAAGATTAAATTTAAATTAAAATGTATAACATATTAATTTTATATTAAATTTCAAATAAGAAAAACAAAAACACTTGCTTTTTTATAAAAAATGTTATAAAATGCCTGTGTAATAAATAGTTATTAAATTTTTGGTTAGCTTTGTAACGAAAAAATAGTGTAAAGTTAACTTATACAGCTAAGCAATAAGCTGAGTTGTATATACCATAAAAATAAAAGAGAGAAATCTCAAAAATAAGGAGGAATTTTAAAATGGCAAAAGCAAAATTTGAAAGAAACAAACCACACGTTAATATCGGAACAATTGGTCACGTTGACCATGGTAAAACAACAACAACAGCAGCTATTACAAAATATTTATCATTATTAGGAAAAGCTCAATATGAAGCATATGATCAAATTGATGGTGCTCCAGAAGAAAAAGCAAGAGGAATCACAATTAATACAGCTCACGTTGAATATGAAACAGATGCAAGACACTATGCACACGTTGACTGTCCAGGTCACGCTGACTATGTAAAAAACATGATTACAGGTGCTGCACAAATGGATGGTGCTGTACTAGTTGTATCAGCAGCTGATGGACCAATGCCTCAAACAAGAGAGCATATCTTACTTGCTAGACAAGTAGGTGTTAAATATATCGTTGTTTACTTAAACAAATGCGATATGGTTGATGATCCAGAATTATTAGAATTAGTTGAAATGGAAGTAAGAGACTTACTTTCTGAATATGGTTTCCCAGGAGATGAAGTTCCAATCGTAAAAGGTTCTTCACTAAAAGTTCTAGAAAGTACATCTACAGATCCTAATGATCCTGTATATGCACCTATGAAAGAATTAATGAATGCAATTGATACTTACATCCCAACACCAGAAAGACCAATTGATCAACCATTCTTAATGCCAGTTGAAGACGTATTCACAATTACAGGACGTGGAACAGTTGCAACAGGTAGAGTAGAAAGAGGTCAAGTAAAATTACAAGACGAAGTTGAAATTATCGGTCTTACAACAGAAAGAAGAAAAACTGTTGTTACAGGTGTAGAAATGTTCAGAAAATTATTAGATCAAGCTGAAGCTGGAGATAATATTGGTGTTCTATTAAGAGGTATTGATAGAAAAGACAT
>UMEW01014155.1_pt1 | contig 13705 bp, 10 predicted proteins | sample 1964851 | NCBI WGS metagenome assembly UMEW01 (sample SAMEA4836030, study PRJEB28245) | human gut metagenome | biome: gut microbiome; material: fecal sample | place: Denmark | collected 2008 | reverse complement strand
AGGCAGTAACGTTAAATAGCTCTTGTATATTTCTTGAGCCACTGAGCCTCCTCATCATTCAAAAATGGTGAAACAAGCTCATAAACTCTCGCATGATAAGCATTCAGGTATCCTTTTTCCCTGTCTGTCATCTGATTTGGATCAATCGCATCGAGATCTATCGGTACATAGGTCAGATTCTCAAAATACATGAACTGGCCATACTCATTTTTCTCACCCTTTCGGCAGATAAGCTCATTCTCTGTGCGAATACCGAATTTGCCCTCTAAATAGATGCCCGGCTCATCTGTAGTGACCATGCCCTCTTCTATCACACGCTCTGCAGTCCTGCCCGGGTACTGCTTCCAGTGAAAGCTGTTTGGTCCCTCATGAACATTGAGCACATAGCCCACACCGTGTCCGGTACCGTGATTGTAGTCCATGCCGATCTCCCACAAAGGCTCTCTTGCCAGAATATCAAAGTTTAGTCCCGAGCAGCCCTCCTTAAACCTTGCATTTGCCAGGTTCATATTTGAGCGGCACACTCTCGTAAACATATCTTTCATCTCGTCAGTCACCGGTCCTAACGCAAAGGTCCTCGTGATATCTGTGGTTCCCTCCAGATAATGTCCTCCTGAATCAACCAAAAGAAGACTCTCAGGCTTAAGCTGCCTGTCAGACTCCTCTGTTGCAGAATAATGCACAATAGCACCATGATCAGCATATCCGCATATTGTGGCAAAGCTCAAATCAAGAAAGCCCTCCTGCTCAGCTCTAAGCGATGCAAGATAATCTGAAGCCGAAATCTCTGTCATGGGTATCTTACCTATATTTGTCTTAAGCCAGTACATGAACTTGCACATCGCAACTGCATCCTTCAAATGCGCCTTGCGCAGATTTTCAAGCTGTACTTCATTCTTTACGGCCTTCATGACAACTGTAGGATCTTCCGCATCAATCACCTTAACACCATCCGGCAGGCTGTCGCAGATGCGGTAATTTACAATCGATGTATTTAAAAGCACTGTCTCTTTTTCATCAATATGCTTCACATATTCATAAAAATCATCGTAAGGTCTTGTCTGTATACCATTCTTATCGAGGTATGCCTTAAGAGTCTCTGTCACAACCTCTTCCTGCAAAAACCATATGCAGCTGTCCTGTGACAGTGCCAGGTATGAAAGCACTACAGGCACATAGCTTATGTCGCCTCCCCTGACATTTAAAAGCCAGGCGATATCGTAAAGTGATGACATCAGATGAAGTGTTGCACCCTTTTGTGCCATCTGCTCTCTGACTCTTTTAAGCTTTGAGCTTATATCCTCACCGGTGTATTTATTGTCAAAAATCATGACAGGTGCCTTTGACATAGGTGGTCTGTCAGTCCATATAATGTCAATCAGATCCTCATTTACATACATGCTGCCGTGCTTTTCTTTTGCGATTTCAGAAAGCCTTTTGCCCCATGCGGCATTTACCACTCTGCCGTCAAAACCTATTACACCGCCATCCGAAAGAGTATCCTTTATATACTCATCAACTGTCGGTACGCCCTCCTCGCCAATCTTAAAGAGCTTTACAGTGGTATCCTTAAGCTGCGCAGCCGCCTGCACAAAATACCTGCCGTCTGTCCATAGTCCGGCCTCATCCATAGTGATGACTGCGGTACCTGCTGAGCCCGTGAAGCCTGTAATATATTTGCGTGCCTTAAAATGCTCTCCTACATACTCTGACTCATGAAAATCAGCAGTAGGTACCACATACAGCGAGATGCCCCTCTTTGCCATCTCGCTTCTCAATGCTTTTAATCTATCCTGTATCATTTTATTATGCCTCTTTAAATTCAAAAAATTTTGTATCTAATTCCGGATACATTCTCTTTAATGAGATTGGTTTGCCGGATTTGTTCAAAAAGCAATGGCTGCTTTTTGCAGTGGTGCGAAGCTCGCCTGTCTCTTTGTCCTTCATGACATACTCAAGCTCCATCTTGATTCCGTTATACTTAAGCAGCTTTGTGTAGATGACGACCGTATCATCGAAATGTACCATACTGTGATACTCTACCGATATCGACAGCACCGGACTTATGATTTCCATATCCTCCATCTGCCTGTAGTTGAGTCCTATCTGATCCATCAAATCAAGTCTTGCTTCTTCCATCCACTTGACATAGTTTGAATGGTGGATTATACCCATCTGATCTGTTTCATAATACTTTGCGTGGTGCTCGTAAGGACGGATTCTAAGTTCACCTTGTGAGCCGGCAATCTGTAACTCATTGTTTGCCATAAAAACTTCCTCCATTCATATTTTGGTCTTATTTCTATTATGCCACATTGGACAGCTAAATTCAACGACTTGACCGCAAAATATAAACCGGCTGCTACCTGCGTATCATGCTGTAGCAGTCTCTGCATATATTGCGTGAATTTCCAATCGGAAGTATTCTGCCGCAATACCGGCATCTGATAATATACTCATCCTTGCTCTTTGATAGAAGCTGCATAATCTTTGCCTGTGTTTTGTCGCGCTCGTTTTCAAGCCAGTCCTCCTCCACAATTTTGCCCATGCGGACTGAAAACTGATAGTACAAATCAAGCTTTTTGTAATATGATTCGTATTTCATGAGACCCTGATACTTTGAATGCTTATCAGGCTTGTCGAGAGAGATATCAGATGTATAAGACATACAGTAGCGCAGCCATTGTCTGACGAGCTCCCTGTCCTTTATATCTATAGGACATGTAATCATCTTATAAAGCAGATATTTGTCATCAAAATCTGCAATAAAGTATCGCTCCTTATACGCATATCCATACAAAAACAATATCTCATCGACATTGATTTTCCTAAACGGTGCTGATGGCTTTGCCTCATGCCAGAGCTTAATTATCGCATCAAGCGGCGCATCCATTGTAAGGAGCACCTGTGGGAAGCCAAGACTTACTATATCAATATCCTGCTCCGGTATATTTAGCGTATTCTTCAGATAATTCAGATTCTTTTGTCCCAAAGCTGTCACATAGCCTGTATCATACAGACCAAATCTTCCTGCACGGCCCGCTATCTGTTTTATCTCAGAGATGACAAGCGGACGTCTTGATACTCCATCAAACTTTTCCACCTCCAGAAATACAATTCTTCTGACCGGCAGATTGAGTCCCATTCCTATCGCATCTGTTGACACGACAACCTGTGTCTTTTTCTCATTAAAAAGCGTCATCTGCCTGCGCCTTATTTCCGGTGGCAGACTTCCGTATATGACACTTGGCTTTATGCCGTTTTCCTCCAGACGCCCTGCTATATTGAGTACCGATTTCTTTGAAAAGACGATAAAGGCATCGCCCTCTCTTACATCCTGTGGAAATGAAAAAGGCTTATCCTCCAGCTTTAGCGCAGTCTTTCTCTCATACTCTCTTATCTCATACTCGTCATGGCACAGATTAATCAGATGAATGACTACATCCTTTGCCACCGGACTCATGCATATATGAATCTCTCCTGCAAGTGTACCAAGAATTGCCCTGGTCCATGAATGTCCCCTGTCATCATCTGCAACCATCTGTGCCTCATCAATCACTGCGATATCATACTCCTTGTCACAGTCAAGCATCTCCACTGTCGATGCTGTAATTCTGCTGTCTGATACCTCAAGACACTCCTGGCCTGTAAGCATGGTACATGGTATGCCTGCATCATTCATCTTCTCATATACCTCAAGTGCCAGAAGTCTAAGAGGCCCCAGATAAACTCCGTTTTGCGCCAGCTTAAGCCTCTCAAGCGCCTGATATGTCTTACCGCTGTTAGTCGGGCCTATATGGAGTATGAAGTGCCTTTTCATGCTCTGTGCTTTTGGAAACTCAAGCTCCGGCCGTGCCGGAACCAGCGTGACAATCTCTCTTCTAAGCTCCTTGCTGCGGTACTCATTGTAAAGCGCCTTCATGCTCTTTGTACATATCGCACCTATATACTCCTTGCGCAAAAGCTTTAGAAAATCCTCTGTGAGATATTCTGCCTCCTTCTCATCAAACTGCTCCATATCCACCCTGACGAGCTGCGGAAGGATTTCTCTATTTAAAATCTGCCTTGCATTCTTATTGTTGGAATAGTAGGTGATCAATGCAAGCCTTTTTATTTCCTGATGCAGCTTGTCGAGTGCCACAGTCTCGTTTTTTGAAAATCGCGCATATTTAATTGATTTTGCTTTGTTATTTAGCCTGTGAATATAGTGTGCCAGCTTTACAGGCTTACCTGTACTTCTCTTCGCATTCTCCCTGTACTGGTCAACATAAAACTGTAACAGTACCTCTTCAAACGATTTTTCCATATATGTGTGTTATCCTCTTTATTTGTATACACCGTTAAGAGTCACCTCAAACGTAACATCCTTTCCGGCAAGTTCTGTATTTACCTTATAATCATCCGGGAACTTCAGGTTTAAATCAAAGGTTTCTCCCACCTTGTGACCTACAACTCCGTCCTCAAAGCCATCTATATAGCTGCCTGAGCCAAGCACCAGGTCTGTGCCCTGTCCATCAGTGCTTCCACCCTCGAATTTTTCACCGTCCATATATCCGGTGTAGTCAATATTTACCTTATCTCCATTTTCTGCAACCGTGTCAACCTCTGTATTAAGTGTTGCTGCCTCTGTCTGTGAATCACTGCTTTGTGTCTCGGATGCCTGAGATTCCGTGGTCTGTGATGCAGCTTGCGTACCGTCAGTGCCCTTTGACGATGAGCCGCCCGATGTCGCAACTGCCCAGATTAGCACTATGACTACCACTACCGGCACCCAGAATTTCAGCAGATTCACAACCTTTGCCTTCTTTTCTGCCTTCTCTCTCTCGATTCTTCTTTTTTCCTGTGCGATTTTTTTGTTTTGTTTGTTCATTTTGTTAATCTCCTGTTTTATTTTTATTATTGAATTATACTATTACAATTTGAACATTCTGTGTTTCGCATAAATGAACAGTATGCGTTGTCTGTCAGTGCATTCGCTATCTGTCACTGTTCGCTTTAAACTTTAAACGGCTGCGTCTCTTAACTATTTGACGCAACAATAAAAGCAACAGAAAGACGCCCACACAGCCTGCGCTTATAGCTGCACCTGCCTTAAGCCCCGGTGTCTCATAATAAAGCTCTATCTCATGCTCTCCCTCATCCAGATGAATGCTCACAAATGTATCGGAAAAATCCTCATACTCAGCATCCTTTCCATCCACTTTCATAGTCCATCCCTTTTCACTCGGAATAGAAAGTACAAGCTGTCCTGCCTGCTTCACATCAATGTGTCCGCTTATGTGTGTATCTGAAAAATCATCCACCGAGAGTGTCTGCTCATTGAGTGTATTGTAAGCACTCTCAACTGCAGCAATGGAAAGCTCGTATACATTAAATCGTACAGCATCGGCATCAGTGTTTGTGACGGAAACTGTCTCCCCCGCCTTCACATATCCCAGGTCAAACAGATACCTGTGAGTGGTCTTCGAGTATGTGGTCTCATACTCTCCGTGGCTGAATGTCAGACTGTCAGTGCTGCACGAATCGTATGCTGCATAATAATATCCGTCATGGTCAAAGGTGAGAGTCGTAGTTCCCGGATTTTCGTCCTGAGTGCACTCTGTCAGGGTCAGCGTATCATCTGCTGCACCAAGGAGCCTGCCAAGGGAATTAATCGAATAGATTTTCGATGACGAGGATGGCTTCCACTCATCAATCACTCCCTCATCCATCATAAACCCAAGCGGAAGTGTGTAGTTATTCCGATACAGATAGTGATTTCCGCATTTTCCAACAAGTGTAGTCAGCTCATTCTGTGGCTGTATTGATTTTGTAACCATATATCTGACCGAAAGCATGGCTGACGTGACAGGTGTGGCACCGTTATAACAGTAGAAATTCTTGCCTCCCTCCATATAAAGAGCCTGATAAAAATGGCTCACATTTATATTCATCAGGGAAGAAAACTGTGTTCCAGAAGCATAGCCGTATCGTGTGTCATCATTTTTAGTTAGTCGGCCTGTATCCTCAACCCTGTAAAATGGTACATCGTTGTCAGCTGCATCCTCTTTTGCCAGCTTAAGTGCCTTTTGCATATCGTCCACATTGGCATTGTAGCTGCTTCTGCCGGTACATCCAAGTCCTGTCACAGCCATATTGACAGCCAGCTCCGCAATCGCAATACCGCATGTTATAACCATCAAAAGCTCCCTGTTTTTCCTTGCTGCAAGCTTTAAAAGTACTATCATAATACCGTACAGCGCAACAAACAATATGCTTATGATAACTGCATAATACTCTGTCACATCCTCATCGGCAAACATCGTGCTTACTGCCATAAGCGCCGATGCAAATACCACTGCCACGCCAATATGCCACAGTCTTATGCCACGCCACTTTCTTACTGTAGCATAGCCTATGGTCAATACAAGAAATGCATACAGATACGACTGTCTGCCAGGCAGCGAATCCGGAAAATGCAGTCCGTGCCATATAAAGTCAAGCTGTTTATTGGCAAAGCTTGCCATGAAAAACAACACAAACAATATGGGAGCTATTTTTTTCTTCCAATTAATCCTTTTATTGAGCACAAACAGTATCAAAAGCATCACACTAAAGGCTCCGGCATACAGATTCGGCCAGTTCTCTGCACCCTCATAGACGCTTGCTGTCGTACACATCCTGCCGACCTCCGATAAGAGATTAAAATACCACTCTATCTGCTTTGGAAACTCGATGCCCGACGAACCGCTGTAGCTTAAAATGATAAGCTCCGGGATGATTAGCACCATCGCAGTGCCTCCAGCCAAAAGCGAGTAAACGGCAAATCTCACAATTGCAGCCATTTTACCGCCATTTTGCGTAAAGAAAAGCCATGCAAACCAGAATACCAAAAAGATGCAAAGCATGATGCTCAGATAATAGTTTGACAATATACAAAGTGCCAGTGATACATAGTAAAGCACCGGCTTTTTGTCCCGCACAAGCTTCTCAAGGCCTACTATCGCAAGCGGTGCAACTGCCACAACATCCATCCACATGACATCCCAGCTATACGCAGCTACAAAGCCGGAAAGCGCATATGCCGTAGAAAAAACAAATGCCGGCACAAATGTATTATCGTGATACCTGTTATCCTTTCCAAGAAGTACAAAGTGTTCCTTCAGAAAATAAAAAAATGTTGCTCCGCTTAGCGAAATCTTAAAAATGATTAGCAGCTCGATAAACTCAATAATATGGCTCTTTGGAAAAAGCACCACAAGCCAGTTTAACGGACTCGCCAGATAATAGGCAAATACCGATACAAAATCACTGCCAAGCCCGATATTCCATGTATACATGAGGCTCGCACCATTTCTTAGCTTCTCCCACAGCTCATTAAAGAAAGGCAGATACTGGTGATACAAATCCATATGCAAAAGGCAGTAATCGCCAAATGGATATACACCATTTCCTATACAAATGATTATACATATGAAAAATGGAATTAAAAACGCTGTCAAAAGTGGATGCTTTTTAACAAAATTCATCACTTATCCTCCCAGTCAAACAGTCTGTAATATTGCAAAAGCTTATAATCGTTTAGCATATCCGAATCGGCCTGCTTCTTTTTGCTGCCGGTTGCCTTGTCTGATTTATTTGATGCTTTATCTAATGTCTTATCTGCAGTTTTATCCGTGCGTACCGCTGATATAATTGGATACTCCTCCTGCAGCTTTAGCAGAAAGCTCTGATAGTCATTTGTCGGCACACCTGCCGCTTTAAGTACGTTTGCAGCCAGATAATTAACGCTCGTGTCTTTTCCTGCAGCTTCATCAATATCATAATTTGCCCAGATAACATACGGCACCTGATAGCGCAGCTTAAGCTCTTCATTTGATAAATTATTATAGTCCATGCCGTTTGCTGCAAGAACAGAGCTTGCCACAGTATCATTTGGCTGATGATCACCGAAAAATACCACTATAGTTTTCTCATCCACATTTGAGAAATATTCAATTAGGCTCTTTAAATCCTCATCTGTCAGCTTAATCAAAGAAAGATACTGGTCAAGTGCAGAATTATTGAGCTTATCCGCTGTCACCGTATTGTCAAAGCCGTAGTAGGTATCCGTGTATCCACCATGGTTTTGCATAGTGACATTGAATATAAATGCCGGCTGACCATCCGGTTTGTTCTCATAGGTCTCAATAATCCTGTCAAAGGATGTCTCATCACTTATATATTTGCGCACAAACCTCTGATTAGAATAATCCTGCATAAACGAAAGATTGTCAAATCCCAAAAGAGGATAGACCGTATCCCGGTTCCATCCACTGCCATAGTACGGATGCTGTGCATACGTTGCATAGCCTATGCTTTTTAAATAGCTTGCAAGTGAAGGTGTCGTGCTCTTTATATACTGCTGATAAGGAATACTTCCTACCGGAAGAAAAGCCATCGTATTGCCTGTCAGAAACTCAAACTCGGTATCGGCGGTATTTCCACCGCATACAGACGTATTCAGATATCCTGTTATAGTGTTCTCATTGCCCTTTTCAAGACTGTGCACAAACGGCATATAGTCTGTATTTGTATCAAAACCACCGAGCACTGACAGATCTGAAAATGCCTCATCCATCACAACTATAATATTCGGATAATCACTTTTATCTGTAATTGCAGTATTATCATCTGTACCGACATAGCTGTCAAGCAGCTCCTTTGCCTTCTGTCTGCTATACCCGTCAGGCTTATCAACCGCCACAAACTTAAGATCCATCGCAAAGGTCACTGCCATTCCATTCACCTTTGTCATATATGCAGGTGTAAATAAAAACGGATACAGGTAATTGTCCGTCTGGAAATCCTCATCCTGCAGGGCATTCACAAACAGACACAGCGCAAGTATTCCAAGCACAGTCGGAATTAGTCTGAACCTGAATTTCCACTTAATTCTGAAATCAACAAAATGCATCAGCATAATAAGAGCTATAAATATAACTGTAACAACAACTACTCCTGCAGTCGGTGCGAAATCATAATTGGATGCAACACTTGTCGCCGTACCAATTGAAAAAATATCCCATGGAACAAAAGGAGTCGAGCGGAAAAGCATAACATAATGATTAATCAGTCCAAAAACCATGGCCACGATAATAACTGCACGAAGTGCCCATTTCGCCCTGCCCGTAACAAAATAAAGAATCCAGGCAATCAACTCAAACAAAATAATATTAAAAAATCCCGCCATAAATCTGACTTCTTCAAAAGGATTATGTTCGTAGAACTCCATAAGATAAAAAGCCGTAATCGGGAAAATCGAGAAAAATATAACATTGAATATAATTTCATATTTTTTATAAATCTTTTTTATCATCATAATGCTCCTGTTTGCTATCTGATATTACAGCCTATATGGCAGATTTTTGGGTACCTTTTTGGGGGCAAATTTTTCTTAAAAGTACCCTAATTTCTTTAATTTTTTGAAAGATTGTAAGTAAAGAAAAACCCCGCAAACCCTTGATTTACTGAAAATCTTGGATTTACGGGGTTTTGCAAATAGTGCCGGCAGTGGGACTTGAACCCACACGGGCTTGCGCCCAACAGATTTTGAGTCTGCATCGTCTGCCATTCCGACATGCCGGCGTCTTACGAACAGACAATATTTTATCACAATTATTGACTTCATGCAACTAAAATTTGTAATTTCAATATAATTTCAATGCGATTGTGACTGTTCACGCCTAACAGTGTGACCAGCAACGATTACAGCTCATTTAAAAATGTCAAAGCCTTGAAATATGTCTCAGCATACAACCTTATTCTTACCGGTGCATTTTCCGACATAAAGCTGTTTGTCAACAAAATTAATCCATTCCTTGTAATCCTGCCCCACTTTATATTTCCCTGCACCTATGGTCACTGTCATCCTTCCGCTGCCCTTAGATGTCCAGAAGGATTTTGAATTAATCTCCACACGAAGCTCATCGAGAAAATTCTTAGGCACCTCTCCGTCGACACATTTGCCAAGAAGTAAAAACTCTTCTCCTCCCCATCTGCAATAGCTAAGCTCAACACCTCGAGCCTTGTTTACGATAGTACGAGCGAGCATCTTAAGTGCATCATCTCCTACATTATGTCCGAATGAATCGTTAATTTTCTTAAAATCATCAATATCAATCATTGCAAGGAAATATTCCCCCTGCTTCTCAGCCTCAAAAAGATTCTTAAGCTTCGCCATCATATAGAAACGATTTGGAAGCTCCGTCAGCGCATCAAACTGTGCCTGCTTTTCCATTGCCCCCTCCTCGGAAGACATAAAATGCAAAAGGCACATCATACATGTTATTATCAAGAAAACTACACCAGAAATCATAGCAATAGAAATACTCTTAATTACAACAGAATCCAACTTATATAAAGGTGCGTAAAAGCCATCAAGCATATAAAGAATAATCAGAGCAATAGCATATACACAGCAAAGCAGAATGGCAACATGATTCTTTTTTTTCTTCCTGAGGACCACATAATCCATGGAAAAAAGAAAAAACATTGCATCGATCAAAAAAAGCTGAAAATTACATTGAATTCCGAGACAAACCACCGCAAGTATCATATAAAGCAATATCTCAACAGCCACACTATAAACATATATGCTCAGTTTTTCAGATTTTGTCAGACTGAATGCAAGGAAATAAAAGCATATGCTGATCAGACTGACTCCTGCCATCAAATCTACACCTAATGATGAAAACATAAATAGCATCAGCAGATGGATGACAAGAAATATTTTGTTTACATTAAATAGAAAGCTCTGCTCCTTAGCAGTACTATCATTGCTACTCATTGTCCAATACCTTCATAAAAAATATCTAATATATTACTATAGAATAATAACACATTTTAACAAATATAACAATATATTATTGTGCAAAAGTACTAGACTATTTTGCTACTTTTTTTCTAATTATATATCCAATAAGAATAATAACAGCACTTGTTATGACACTTCCATAAAATGTCATTCCCCTGCACAAAAGCTCCATATTTGCTGCATTACTACCAACAAGCTGTTTAAACCCATCAATCATAATATAATCAGCCACGCCCATAGCACCGGGTATAGGCACACAATTGGAGCCCATCGCCACAAAACACTGTATCACACTCACATCAACTGCCTTATTTACGCCTTCGCCGACTGCCATAAAAATCATAAACGATACCAAAAGCTGTGAAACTCTCTGCATTATATTCCAAAAGAAAATCTCGATGAGAAGCCCGGTCTGCCCTGTGATACTGTTTGAACACTCCTGATATTCTTTCATAGTATTTTTAAGCTTTATTCGAAGCCTGTCACCATGCCGTATTATATGTATTTTTTCAAAAAGCCGGATAAGACTATCACAAATTGAGTATAGTATGCTTCCCTTCCTTAGCAGCATATAAAATACAAGAGCCAGAAAAATCAGCACCACAATCCCCAAACATATAAATATCCGCGAAATACCTGAGAAATTTTTCAGCAATGGATACTTAAAAATCATGCATAGTAAGCCAATTGTTAAAAGTGAAAGTGTATACATAACAAGATTAATCAGCAGGGCCACTGTAGCAGCATAGCCCGGTATGCCATCCCTTATCATGAAATACGCACTGGCTGGCTGTCCTCCCGATGCCGATGGTGTAATAGCCGAAAAATACACATCGGCTCCACCATACACAGTACCATCAATCGCGCTGGTTTTATACCCAAAGTGTCTTGCCATGCGTACCAGAGCAAAGCCTTCAAACCAAATAAACCCAAACGTACAAACAAAACTCATAAAAAGCCAGCCTTTATTTGCATTTCTGATAAAACTCATAAGAATCTCAAACGAAAAATGCTTGCTCTGTGAGACAACAGTCCATATGCTCAAGATAGCTATAAAAGCAGAAGCTATCGCCCAAAATATCTTTTTTCTGTCCATTAAATCTAATCCCCTTAAAAAAAACTGGTAAAGTGAATTATGAAAATACACCATACCAGTTTATTGTAGAGAATATATATAACTTTATCAAGTAAAATATTATTAATATCTTTTTAATGTTTGTTAAATTATTTACTGTTACAACTAACAAATCAGTCTAAATACAAATTAACTTCTATGATTCCTCTTCCTCATCATTGTCAGTGTTCATCATATACACACCCCTGCTTGCATCTCCATCAGGATTCTTTCCAAACTCGTAATCATTTCCCGGCAGAATAGCATTTAAGAAAATTCCTGCGATAGCTGCAATTGCCAAAGCTGTCAATGTAATTGATGTTCCTGCTACAGTAAATGTCAGTCCATTTCCAAAGCCAAGACCACATACAAAAATAACACCTGCAATAATCAGATTTCTTGATTTCGTCAGATCTACCTTGTTTTCAACAACATTTCTAACTCCTATTGCTGAAATCATTCCATAAAGCATAAATGAAACTCCACCAATAATCGCTGATGGCATAGTAGATATTACAGCCGAAAACTTTGGAATAAACGAAAGTGCAATAGCAAAAACAGCCGCAATACGGATAACTCTCGGATCATATACCTTAGACAGCTCAAGTACTCCTGTATTCTCACCATATGTTGTATTAGCCGGTCCTCCGATGGCTCCTGCGAATGCAGTTGCAATTCCATCACCTATAAGTGTCCTATGAAGACCCGGATCAGCAATAAAGTTCCGCTCTACTGTAGCAGAAATAGCAGACATGTCGCCAATGTGCTCCATCATAGTCGCAATAGCGATAGGCGCCATAACAAGAATGGACGTAATATCAAACTTCATGAACTGAAATTTAGGTATTCCGACCCACGCAGATGATGCAATTGATGTAAAATCAAGAATTGCTGAACCATCAGGATTAGTAATTCCAGCAGCATTCATAATAAAAGCCACAACATAGGAAATAATTACTCCCATCAGAATAGGAATGATCTTAAATAAGCCCTTTCCCCATATATTGAAAATAATTATAACTCCAAGTGCAATAATTGCAAGAACCCAGTTTGTTGAAGCATTATTGATAGCTGAGCCGGCAAGTGAAAGACCAATGCATATGATAATAGGTCCTGTCACTACAGGTGGAAGAAAGCGCATTACACGCTTAATTCCAACCAGCTTAATGATAAGTGCAAGTACGAAATAAAGCATACCTGCAACAAATATTCCACCACACGCATACGCGGCCTTATCATTGACAGCCATATCTGCATACATACCACTGTCAAGGTTTGCAACAGTATAAAAGCCTCCTAAAAAAGCAAATGACGAACCCAAAAAAGCCGGCACCTTAAACTTTGTACACAGATGAAATATAAGCGTGCCAAAGCCTGCACAAAATAGGGTAACCGATACAGAAAGACCTCTGGTAAGCGGCTCCCCACAAGCCTTCTGAAAATATCCTGATACAAGAATAGGTACAAGAATTGTTGCGCCGAACATAGCAAACATATGCTGCAAACCAAGAATAAGCATCTTGGCCGTTCCAAGCTGTCTCGCATCACGAATTGGCTCCTGTTTCTTTTGTTCCATAACAACCTCCTTAATAAATTAATGTTTTCGATAAGTAACCGAAAACATTATAGCAGTTTTTAATTATTATTTCATTATTTTTTATTATTTTTTACAAAAAAAAGACATCTCATTGGATGTCTTAAATAATTCATATTTAATAAGTATGTACCTTCAAAACTTCATACAATTCCGATCTGTT
>UMEW01069698.1_pt1 | contig 13788 bp, 15 predicted proteins | sample 1964851 | NCBI WGS metagenome assembly UMEW01 (sample SAMEA4836030, study PRJEB28245) | human gut metagenome | biome: gut microbiome; material: fecal sample | place: Denmark | collected 2008 | reverse complement strand
GTATGGGCAAAGGTCCGACTAGCACGATCGACAGAATCAATCAAAATCCTGAAGAACGAAGCGACAGAAGAAATGCAGTTCACGATCAGGTATCGAAAAGGATTAGATAAGACAATGAAAATTAAGTACAGGGACAAGATGTACTGTATTAATTCGATTGAAAATGAAGAAGAAGCAGATAGATTTCTAATTTTGCACGCAGAGGTGGTGGAAGAAAATGAAGATACGAGCATTACAGACGTTCAGGGGATCACTTAATATGCAGAAGGATGAAGTGAAAGACTGTAACGATGAAGCCACGGTGAATGACTTAATCAGAATGGGACTGATTGAAGCGGTGTCCGATTCGGACACAGAGGAACGAGGAAAAGAAGATGTCGGATGAGATAAATTTTGATTTTGACAGCCAAAGCTTCGATGAATTAAGAGAAACGCTTGAAAAAGTAGCAAAAAAATTTCCTGACTATGCAGAAACCGAACTGAAAAAGGAAGGTAGAGAATTTGCCAAAGCGGTGCGGAAAGAAGCAAATGCAGCAACTGACAAGCATACAGGGAATCTGACAAAAGGATTCAAGCTTGGGCAGGTAAAGAATGAAGGCGGTATTTATCTGCAAGAATTTATGGCAGAAGGAAAGAAAAATCCACACTGGCACCTGATCGAGAACGGACATGAAATCATAATTCCGTTTAAGAAAAATGGGAAAAAACTTAAAAATGGTGGGAAGTGTGTAGGATTTGTGCCAGGAAAGAGAATTGTATCAGCCGTCCTAAAAAAATGGGGCGGAAAACACGAAGAGCGTGTAAAAAGAGTGCTACAGAGAGTAAAGGATGATGCAGGACTATGATTACGTTGAAAGATATGAAAAAAGCGGTAATCGCAACGCTACAAAAAGAATTTACTTATCCGTGCTATGAATTCGGAGTAGTAGAAGGAATGAAGAATCCTTGCTTTTTTGTGCGTGTCACGGAATCTGGAGAGATTAACACGAAAAATACATATCATCACAATTATTCGATCGAAATTGTTGTGATGTACGGAAAAAAAGAATCTGGAAATGAAAGCAAAGTTTTGGAGGACATTGAAAAAATAAAACAAATGTTCTTGGCAACGATGCAGACAGAGAAAAGGGTAGTTCCGGTATCAGATTTTGAAATTCGATATACAGGAGAGCGTGGAAATGTACCGCAAATCACGTTTGATTCTGAATTTTTAGATTCAATTTACAAACCAGAAGACGCAGAAATGATGAAACAGGTAAATATAAAGGAGGTATTACAACATGGGGATGCCAGCGATTAATATTACTTTTCGCGAATTGGCGAAGACATTAAAAACAAGAAGCGATAATGAGATTGTCGCCCTGGTACTTGCAGGAAGCTCAAATATGAATCCAAAAGAGTACAGACCGGGAGACGAGATTGATAAAGGTGTAGCAGCAGATCTAAAAACGCAAATTCAGCTTGCGATGGTTGGAGGAAGAGAAAAACCAAAATCTGTGATTAGTTATTTTGCAAAAGCAGCATACGAAGACTTGGATACAATTCTGGACGAGCTGGGGAACGTCAAATTTGACTATCTTACATTTGGATCAGAGTTACAAGAAGAGCAGAAAACAAAGGTAATTGCTTGGGTTAAAAATATGCGTGATCAGGGAAAGAAGATCAAGGCAGTTTTAGCAGATGCAGGAGCAGCAGACAACAAGGCGATTATTAACTACACAACAGAGAGCGTAACTGTAGGAGAGACAGCGTTTACGCAACACACATTTTGCTCACGTATTGCAGGAATTCTTGCAGGAACTCCACTTACAATGAGCAGCACTTATACACGACTAGATGATGTAGAACAATGCTCTAAACTTTCTAAAACGGAAATGGATTCAAAAATTGACGCAGGAGAATTTATCGTATTTAGAGATGGAAACTACATAAGAGTTGCACGCGGAGTCAATTCGTTACAGACGACATCAGAAACGGATCCGGAAGATTTTAAAAAAATTAAGATCGTTGATGTGATCGATCACATTGCAACGGACATTTCCGAAACAATCAAAAATGATTGGATAGGTCAGTATCCGAATAGTTACGACAATAAATGCTTATTGGTATCTGCATGCCAGGAATATTTAGACGAGTTAGTAGCAAGGGCAATCTTATCTGAAGCAAAAATTGAGATTGACGTGGCAGCGAATAAAGAGTACCTGGAAAAGAAAAAAGTAGATACAAAAGACATGACAGATGATCAGCTGAAGCAGGCAAATACAGGCGAGCATGTATTTTTAAAAGCAACGATCAAGATTTTAGATGCAATGGAAGATTTTGATATTGAATTTACGATATAGAGGAGGGATGAGGAGTGAGAACATTTAATCCAGATGACGTAATTAATGGAAGCTGGGGAGAGGTTTGGATCGACAATGATTACATGGCACAAACAACAGCTTTGGAAGCAACGATCAAGCTGAATAAGACAAGCGTATCTCAAACAGGGACACTTAATGAGGGACAGAAGGTTACTGGAACATCAGGATCTGGAACGATTAAGTTAAATCATGTATCGTCATACTTTAAAACAAGAATCTTAAAAGATATTAACGCAGGAAAAAGCACATCGTTTACGATCATATCCAATCTGGATGATCCTACAGTGAATGGAAATGAGCGCGTTAAATTAACAGGATGCACGTTTGATGAAGTAAAAGTAATTGATTGGGAAGCAGGAAAGCTTGGAGAAGAAAGCTACCCATTTACATTCGAGAAGGCAGAAATGATCGATACAATTCCAGACTAAGAAAGGAAGAAAAATGAATTTAATTGAGAAATTATTACAGGTAGACAAAGAAAAACTAACAGAAGAGCAGACAAAGACATATAACAGCAAAAACATGGAGCGTCTGGTAGGAGACGGAGCAATTACGTTGAAAAAAGTAAAAGAAAGAAAGGTAAAAGAAAGACTTGCACTTACGATCGATAAAAAGGGAAACACAGACATGAATAAAGTGCATGATGCATCTTTGCTCCTGGTGATGGATGGCGTAAAAGTACCAGATTTAAGAGATGAAAGATTACTCCAGCATTTTGGAATGTCAACGCCGAAAGATCTTGCGGAACTACTCTTCGATGGAGAGATTTCGGAAATTGCAGATCAAATCAGCGATTTTTATGGCGACGAAGGAGATGGGACAACAGAGGAAGACATAAAAAACTAATTAAAGAAGACGGAGAAATCAATGCAATGTACTGGTTATTCCGTCTTCATAATATTTTACCACGAGAATTTGTAAGAATGGGCAGTCATGAACGTATGATCATGGCTGCCTTTATGCATCAGGAGATTGAGGATATCAGAAAGGAGAATGAACAACTGAATGGCAAATAGATTCGTAGATGCTACGCTGCGTTTAGTAGATAAATTCTCCGCTCCGCTTGGGAAAGCAACAGCAGAGATGCAGGCAAAAAGTCGACAAATACAAAAGACAGCGAACAGCATTAAAAGAACAGGTAAATCAATAAGCTCTGTTGGTCAGTCGCTTGTAAAAAATGTCACACTGCCGATTGTGGGAGTTATGACGGCATCTGGAAAGATGGCGGATACATTTCAGAAAGACATGGGGCAGGTAAATACGTTATTAGACGATCATGGACATTTAAAAAGCTATAAAAACATGGCGATAAAAACGTCTAATGAAACAGGAATCAGCTTGCATACGATATCTCAAGGTGTTTATCAAATGATTAGTTCGATTGGAGATTCCGGGAAGAAGACGCAAGATATTTTTAACATTGCAGCAAAAGCAGCAAAAGGCGGAGGTTCATCTGTCCAGGAATCCGTAGCGCTGATCAGTAGTGCAATGAAGGGATATGACAGTGTAAATACAAAAACGGCACAAAGCATATCTGACATGGCCTTTCAGACGCAGAAATTAGGAGTTACAACATACAAGGAATTAGCTGCAAGTATGCAACCTTTATTCCCGTTAGGAAACAGCTTAAATGTGTCATACAAAGAACTATTTGGTTCAATGGCAACATTGACAGGCGTTACTGGTAATACTGCGGAAGTTACAACGCAGATGAAAGGTTTGTTTACGGGGCTCTTGAAGCCTACTGATTCAATGGGCAAATTAATGCAGAAATATGGCTATCAGAATGGTCAGGCTATGATCAAATCTGAGGGAATGGCCGGAGTGCTGAAAATCTTGAAGAAAGAGACAGGCGGTCAAAGCGACAAGATGGCAAAACTGTTCAGCAATTCGAGAGCATTAACAGCAGCACTGGCATTAACGGGTGCGCAGTATGACACGTTTAGGGAAAAAACAGCGAAAATGGGTAAAGCTCAAGGATCTACGCAAAAAGCGTTGCAAGATATGCAGACGTCTATGAGCAAGATCAGAAAAGCTGTAAATGTGGCGAAGAATTCTCTAACACTCTTTGGAGATGTTGTACTCCAAGTCGTTGCACCTCCAGCTACAAAGGTAGCTAATAAATTAAGCGAACTATCGGAGAGATTTTCAAAATTGTCTCCAAGTACGCAAAAATTTATCGTAAAAGCAGGGATGATTGCGGCAGCAGTTGGACCAGCAGTAGTGATAATAGGAACCTTAACAACAAAAGTAGGAGGGCTGATTGGAAAAGCAAACAATCTATACACATCCTTCCAAAAGGCAAGCTCAATATCCGCATTCATTGGACCTGGTGGAAAAATTGCATTAGTACTGGGAGCAATCGCGATCGCAGCAGTACTGGTATATAAAAACTGGGACAAGATCAGTGCTGGAGCTAAAAAAATGAAGACAGCAACAGTAAAAGCGCTGAATGCATGCGGTGTAGATACCAAAAAACTTGGAAAAACAGTAAAAGGAATTGGAAGTATGGCTGCATCTGCTTTTAAAACAATTGGGAAAGGTGCGAAAGCAACGCTTCCGTTTTTCCGAGGTGTTGCAAAGTATGTAAGCGGAGCATTTAAAGCAGTATTTGGTACAGTATTCCCATTCATAATCGCGAGAACAGCTGGATGGTTGAAATCAACGCTCGATATTATCCATGGAGTTACAAAAATGTTTAGCGGATTGATCAAGTTTTTAAGCGGTGTATTTACCGGAGATTGGAAGAAAGCCTGGTCAGGAGTGAGAGACATATTTAAGGGAGCGTTTGAAGCGCTGACAAGCATTGCAAAACGTCCGTTGAATTCTGTAATCGCACTGATCAATGCTGCTATCAGCGGACTGAATAAAGTAAGTGTGAAGATTCCTTCATGGGTGCCAGGAAAGTATTCTGGAAAAACTTTTGGAATCAATCTTCCAAAAGTTCCAATGCTGGCAAAAGGTACAAACAACTGGCAGGGTGGAATTGTACAGGTACATGAAAGAGGCGGAGAGATCATCGATCTACCAAAAGGATCTCGTGTGTATCCACACGATAAAAGTGTACAGATGGCCAAAAGTGAAGGAAAGAAGAGCATTGTATATAAAATCGAGAAACTGATAGAAACCCTTGTTGTTAGGGAGGATGCTGATATCGATAAGATTGTAGAAAAACTGGTAAAAAGATTGGAAATGATTCCACAACCGGAATAGGAGAGAAAAGACATGGAAATGTGGATAAATAACGGGAATGACAAGATTAGATTTCCAATCTTGCCATCTTCGTTCAAAATTACAGCATCGAATCAGAACACGTCCGAAAACGTACATAGAAAAGGAGAAGTGAATTTACTAGGAGAAAGAAATTTAAAAACTATTGAAATAAGTAGCTTTTTCCCGGCGCACGAGTATCCGTTTGCACAATACCAGGGATACAGCACGAATCCTTACAGTTACGTGCAAAAAATTGAAAAATGGAAAGATAGCAAAGTTACCCCGGTGTTTATTATAACCGGGGTATTTGATAAAACAGTGTCAATTGAATCTTTTGAATATGGAGAAGAAGATAGTACTGGAGACGTTACGTTTACATTAAGCCTGAAAGAATACTTAACGGTATCTTATTCGGAACCTAAAAAGAAGACATCGAATGGGAAAAAAGTAACACAAAAGGCAAGTAATAAGAAAAGAAGTACGAAAAAAAGAAGTAAGAAGATAATAAAGTATACAACGAAAAAAGGTGATAATCTTTTGAAAATTGCAAAGAAAACAACAGGGAAATCATCGAATTGGAAGAGTATTTACAAGAAAAACAAAAAAGTAATTGAGAGTGCAGCGAGAAAGCATAAAAGGAAAAGTAGCAGCAATGGACGTTATATTTATCCGGGAACAAAGTTGGTGATCGAAAGATGAGTCTAAATTTAAAGGTTGAACAAAACGGAAACGACATAACAAATGCGATCGGTAGCATGACGTGGTCTGGAAGTGCTTATTCAGGAACACGTACTTTTGAATTTACAACATTGAATCCGGCAGGAGACCCACATTTTAAAATACCAACGATAAAAACTGGCGATCTCATATGCTTCTATAATGGATCATCAAAATTGTTCCATGGGAAAGTAACTAAGCGAGAACGAAAAGGCGAAGCCGGAACAGTGAGCTACACAGCACAGGATTTTATGCTGTATCTGATACGGAGCAAAGGGACATACAAATTTAAGAAGAAAAAGCCAGAACAGATCGCGCAGCTGATCTGTAAGGATTTAAAAATAAAAACAAAAAGTATTGCAAAAACAGGAATGAAGATCAGCAAGATCCTCTTTACTGACAAAGAATACTACAACATGATTTTGGCCGCGTATACGAAAGCCTATAAAAAAACTGGGACAAGCTATCAGCCGATTTTTGAAGGAGACAAGCTGTCTGTAATTAAAAAAGGAGCAATGTTAGATCTGGTACTAAATCAGAATGAAGGTATTACGGAAAGCTCCTATGAGGAAACGACGGACAATATGGTAAACAAAGTTGTAATATACAATTCAAAAAACAAAAAAATCGGTACAGTATCCAATAAAAACTGGGTAAGGACCTATGGTACGTTTCAAGATTCCTTATCCGTAGAAAAAGGAAATGGAAAGAAAGAAGCAAAAAACACGCTTGCAGGTTTGGAAAAGACAGCTTCGTTAAGTGCGATCGGAGACATTCGATGCGTTTCTGGATATGGAATTCGAATCAATGATACGGATTCAGGATTGACGGGAACATTCTGGATCGAGAACGATACGCACACATTCGAAAACGGAGTGCATACGATGACACTTGAGCTTGCGTTTAAAAATGTGATGGAAACGGAAGAAGGAGATGATGAATCGGGATCATCTCCTTCCGGATCTACAAAAAGCTCAGGTATCTTGAATGGAAAGAAGGTAAAAGCATTATACACAGCATATTATCCGGCTAACAATAAAATGGAAGGCGGATACTACGACTGCAAAGGGAAAAAGCTTGATCCAAGCAAATATACATGCGCTGCACCAACATCAATAGCGTATGGAAAACAGATACAGGTACTAGGAACAAAAACAAGCCGAGACAAAAAGGTTCACAAGGTTAACGATCGCGGTGGAGCAATCAAGATCGTGAATGGAGTGTATCATTTTGATTTGCTCATGAAAACAAGAGCGCAGTGCAACAAATTTGGAAGAAGAAGTGGATATGCAATTATAGGAAATGGAACTGGATTCAAACAAGTAACAGATTCTGGTAGTTCCAAAGCTGATAAGGTTATAAAGAAAGCAAAAACGTACATTGGGAAGGTAAAATACGTTTACGGAGCGTCGTCTCCGCAATCTGGGAAATCAGATTGTAGCGGATTTACATCCTATGTATTTAAAAAAGCAGCAGGAAAGAGCATAGGAAGAACAGCATTGGCACAATCGCAAAAAGGGAAAAAGGTGTCGAAGGGGTCACTGAAAAAAGGTGATCTTGTAATCTTCCAGGGGACGTACAAAAGCGGAGCAAGCCATGTAGGAATTTACATCGGTTCTGGAAAGTTTATTCATTGTTCCAGCTCTGGAGGTGTGAAGATAAGCAGCTTGAACAATACATATTATGCAAAGCATTGGATGCAAGGAAGGAGAGTCTTATGAATAACTATGAAAGATTTTTGGAAATTATGCGAAAGCAAGGAAGAAGAGATAATCCGGAGCATCCACAGTTAGCAAGGGTAGTAGATGGATATGTAGTGTGCGGAGGACAAAAACTGGATCAGGACGATTATTTAATCGCAGAAGGAATTGAATTGGAAGAGAATGACGTAGTCCTGGTATTGCAAATAAGCGATAGCCAGTACATTGTGATGTGTAAGGTGGTGAGTGCTTAATGTTCCCATTCGAAGAAGAAACAGAGGAAGAAATTGTAGAAGAAGAGACAGAAGAATATTATCCGAGAGAATATGAGATAGATTTCAAAACAGGTAAATTGACAGGAAAGATCGTAGAAGGAGCAAAAGCACTTGCGATGTGGGCGTATCTTGCAATTCATACGGAAAGATACAATTTTTTTCAATATTCTTGGAATTACGGATGCGAGATCAATGAACTGATCGGGCAGCAGTATTCGGACGAATACACGAAGGCAGAAGTGGAAAGAATGATCACAGAATGCCTAGAAGTAAATCCGTACATAACAGAAATTGAAGATCTGGAAGTAAGCAAAGAAAAAGATAAATTACATATCAAATTTACGATCATAACGGACTATGGAGAGGAGGAAATTGAAACAGATGTATGAGGAAATGACGTTTGAAAAAATTGTAGATGAGATGATGGAAGACATGCCAAACGGAATGGATACATCAGAAGGATCTCTGATTTATAACGCGTGTGCGAAGCAAGCAGCACGTTTGGAACAGGCATACATAGATCTTGGAGCAGTTGCAGACAATCAGTATCCTGATACAGCAGACCTGGATCATTTAGTTAAGTTTGGCCAGGAACGAGGAATCTACATCGATGAAGCAACGCCAGCGGAATTTGAAGGACAGTTTAATGTTGCCGTGCCGATCGGGAATGAATTTAGCGGAGATGATTACAATTACATTGTAACAGAACTGATCAGCAACGAAGAGCATAAATATCGCTTAGAGTGCGAGGATGCAGGAACAGAGCCGAATGGATGGCTAGGAGATTTGATGTGCCTAGATGATGTAGATGGATTGGAAGATGCAGCACTAACTAAATTACTGGTCGAAGGAACAGACGAAGAGGATGAGGAATCGTATAGAATGTGCTTGCTAGATTCGTTTGGGATCAAGCCGTTTGCAGGAAACAAAGCATATTATCAAACAGAAATAGAAACAATTGATGGTGTTGGCGGCGTGAAAACGTACAGAAGATCAGGAAGTAACATATCAGCCGTAATCATAACGGATGAATACCGAAAAGCATCAAATGATCTTATTAATAATGTACAAAGCAAAGTGGATCCGGTACAAAATCATGGAGAGGGAATTGGAATCGCACCGATTGGACATTCGGTTATTGTGTCAACGGTAGATGAGTACACAATTAATGTATCGGCAGTAGCAACGTATGATACGGGATACTCAGCAGAAGGCTTAAAAACTCAAATTGAAGCTGCGATTGAAGGATACATGTTATCGCTGCGAAAAACATGGGTAGATGCAGATGCAATCATCGTAAGAAAGGCGGCGGTTGAAAATGCGATTTATAACATCGAAGGAATCACGGATGTAACAAATGTACTTTTAAACGGCGGCAGTGAAAATATCACGTTAAAAGAAAATGTGATACCAATCAAGGGGGCGGTATCATGCAGTTAGAAATCCCAATGGTGTTGGAAAATATAGAGGAAATCATGGCGATCTATGCAGCAGAGGAAAAAGTAGGGAAGAAACTGGAAAAAGAAATAAATGACAGAGATCTTGATACTTGTATCAGAACAGCGACAGAATATGGAATATCAAGGCGAGAAAAAATCCTAAAAATAGAACCACAGGATACAGATAGTTTGGAAGATCGAAGATTTAGAGTACTGACAAAATGGTATGATACGTATCCATATACGTACACAGATTTAATGCAACGATTAGATACATTACTCGGAAAAGATACATACACAATCGCTCTAGATCCAAATAATATGGAAATGTATTGCGTACTAGAGCTGAAAGCAGAAAAAATGTACGACGCTTTTGTTAAGATGATGGAAGAAATCGTGCCGTTGAATATTACTCTAGAATTTAAGATACGATATACACAGTATAAAGAATTGAAACAGTTTACATATAAAGAATTATCTAAGTACACATATGCGCAGATTAGAAACAGGAAGGTGCTAGGAGAATGAAAACGACAACAAATTATGGATTCAAAAAACCCGAACAAAACGACTTTTGCAACGTAGATGATCTTGCAGAAAACATGGACAAAGTCGATGAAGAATTGAAAAAAGTAGAGGAGTCAGCGGCAGAAGCAATCGGAAATTTTGGAAAGATCATGATGACATCCGGGAAGCATAAGAGGATGTTTTTTGCGGAAGAGCTGGTAAAAACAGATTCAAGCGGAAAAGCAACAACGAGGAATATAAAAGATAAAATAGAAGCTCTTGGCGGTAAATGGGGAAATTATACTGAAATAAGCGTATTTGGATACGCAGCAGAAGAAGGAGTTATGATCTCAGCAAGTCCTAACACATTAGAATCTAGCAGCAAATATGGCACGGTAACGATAAGAGCATACAATGCAGACGGTTCTGCGCATTACGACAGCGGTGATTTCACAGTTACACCAGTGAGACTATTGATATTCACAGACGAAGCGTAAGGAGGGACATAGATGGTTATAGCAAATGTATTAAATACTTACACAACAGTAGCTGGTCTGTGGCAGTACGACTATGGACAAATTCTTAGACTGCAAGGAATTAAATTGCCGACAGCTGTAGAGATTCATTTTTCGCTGCAAGAAAAAGGTGGAGAATCCGTTACAAGAATTGGAACAACAAAAGATGGAGTGACAGATGTTGTTGTTCCAGACAGCATGCTAGAAAACGATGCTGCGACAATGGACTATAAGATTTATGCCTTTATTTATCTTGCAGATTCAGAATCCGGCCAGACAGAATACAAGGTATCAATGTCGGTAAAATCTCGACCAAAACCAGAAAGCTTTGAAAAGCCGGAGGATGCGGAATTGTTTCGGCAGGCGATCACAGAGGTTAACAACTCGGCAGAAGTAGCATTGCAGAGCAAAAAAGAAGCGGAAGCATGGACACATGGACATGAAGACTACAAGGACCGTGATTACGATAATGCTAAATACTATGCTTATATCGCCAAGGATGAAGCAGAGAAGATTCCGGCGAAAGTAGTAGAAGGCAAAGAAGATATTGATCACTACGTGCAGAAGAAAGAAAAGGATCTAAAAGGTGAAACTGGAAACGTGCATTTTGCAGTTTTCAGGGTCGTGAATGGGCGGCTTAAGATGTATTCAGATCCGAATGTGGATAAGGTAAGATTTGTTCGTAAGGGCAGCAGATTAACTTACAGGCTAGTTATGTAAAAGAACTACAGAAAGGAGAAAAAGAAAAAATGGAAAGTGAAAACAATTATGCAGAAACCGATTTAGGTAATGTATCTCCGAATCCACGAGGGGAGTACAACAGTGAAACAACTTACGAATACTTGGATCTTGTAAACTACCAGGGTGGCTCTTACATCTGTATAGTGGAGCCTGGAAAAACGATCACAGGAACAGCACCGGTATCTGGAAAAGATACAGAGAATTGGCAGCTATTAACGCTTCCTGGAGATTTAACACCAGACTACGTTGCAATGCATGATAATGTAGTGCAAAAAGCGAAACAGGTAGAAGCAAGCCGTGCAGCTGTAGAACTGTCTCAGGTGGAAGTGGAAGCAGTACAGGTAGATGTCAAGCAGATGCGAAAAGATACGCAGGATGCAGCAGAATCTGCAAAAGCAAGCAAAGAATCTGCAAAAGCAAGCAAAGAATCTGCATCTGGTTATGCACAGTCAGCGGAAACAAGCAGACAGGCAGCACAGAGCGCAGAACAAAATGCAACCGCACAGGTCCAGGGATTTGACGATCACGTAACAGCAAAAAAAGAAGAAACGGCAGAGAAAATTGCAGAAGCAAGAAAAAATGCCGTAAATGTTGTAGTTGCACAGGGTACGAAAACAGCAAAAGAATTAGAAGATATAAAAAATGTTGCAAGCGGCTATGCAGGAGATGCACAAAAGTATGCTAATAATGCAAGTACAGCAGCATCGGCAGCAGAAAGCTTTGCGACAAATGCAAGCACAGCAAAAGCAGGAGCTGAAAAATCTGCAAGGGAAGCCACCGCAACTTTAGAAAACACGAAGAATGTAAAAAAAGAAGTAGATAACACAGCAACAGAAGTAAAAAACAAAGCTGAAACAACTCTAGCAGAGATGAACACAGCAAAAACAAATTACGACGCAGCAGCAGAGAAAGCACAAAAAGATCTTGTAACAGCAAAAGACAGTGCTGTAAAAGCAGTTTCCGATACTGGGACCGAACAGGTAAACAAAGTTACACAGACTGGGACTGAAAAGGTAACAGAAGTAACAAACGAAGGTACAAAACAAATTGGATTAATAAGAAATGCGGCAGATCCGTTCCTAACAGATACAGAAAGCCTAAAAAGAAATGCAGATCGTGTAAATGCAATGATTGGGCTCTTATCTCTTACAGATAAGGTCTATTCCGTTGATATTCCGTTATGGGAGACGACACAGGCAGGAAACTGCATCAAGTCCGACGACAACGCTGGATTAGTAGCATATCCAAGCACAGCCACAGAACATCGTCAAAATGATTATGAAGATCTTCCTTGGTTCAAGACGATTGATGTAAATGCAATTGTAGACGATGACGGAATCAAAAGAATTACAGCAATCAAGGGTTATGATAACTACTCCGAAACAGGAGATGCAGACGTATTTGTCTGCGGTATGGCATATTACGAAAAATGGTCCGATCTTGGCAACGGATACATGAGATATTCCAGATGTTTCACACCAAGAGAGGGCTACGAACTTAACAAGATGGCATACAACGCAGATGGATCAACGAATCCATTCTTCCTAATTGCTAAATATCCGCTAACAAAAGGTGATGACGGAAAGATGCACTCACAGCCAAACAGACGACCAGCATATTATACACAGCTGACGGGCAGTGAAAACATCTCGATGAACGACAGCATCAACCACATGAAAAAACGAGGTAAGTACTATTCGCTAGGAACTTATTTCGACAACGGATATATTCAGACAACATGGTATTTAATGTTTGGAGACATCAACAGTGACAAAACGATGAATGGATGCACCGGAGGACACAACTTCCAATACGTTGCATCGATTGAGAGCGACGAACTAAATACATACTTCCCTGTCACAAACAGTCAGGCGAATAGCATAGAGGTTGGATCATATGTATCTGTTGGTCACGAATACGTGAACGGAACCAGTCGAGCAAATGACAGATACGCTAAACAAGTTCACGAGATTGCAATGGATGTAAAAGTACTTAAAAAAGAAGCGATCGACGACAATAACACAGCAATCTATCTTGACTGTGATCCGTTCGCAACAACACACCAAACATCGGGAGACCTGGAATTAAGGTGCATCATGTCATCCATGCACTGGTGGACAGGATTTTCTAAGGATGTTAAAGGAAGAACAGGCTGCCCTTGCCCAACTACTGCTGGACTAACAAATCGTAAATATCCGATCGTATTTAATGGGATTGAAATGCAGTTAGGCTTTTACGAAGTTATGGCTGGATTTGACCTGATCACAGACGATAACGGAACACAGGATATATACGCGCTCACGGATGCGACAAAAGCA
>UMEW01012519.1_pt1 | contig 14360 bp, 30 predicted proteins | sample 1964851 | NCBI WGS metagenome assembly UMEW01 (sample SAMEA4836030, study PRJEB28245) | human gut metagenome | biome: gut microbiome; material: fecal sample | place: Denmark | collected 2008 | reverse complement strand
CCCACTGTGTCATCCATTCTGCAAGTGCGTATAAACTCTGTAAACCAAGTAATACTGCGGAATTGAGGAGTTATGACTTAATCTTCTTTTATGTAATAATAGAAATCTAAGGTTTTGTTTTCTTTATCGAATACAATTTTTTTCACGACCGAACGAATTGCAGCTTGCTTTTCATCCTTGCTGCATTGATCAGAGATCAGTATATCATAGACACCACGAATTTTACCAGGAAGATCAGAAGACTTATTTTCTTCGTCACTGTGATTCTGAGACTGTTGAAGAAGAAACTCACGTTCTTTCTGGATGTCTTCCTTATTGGCTTTGTATTCTGCCAAAGAATCAATACCATTCAAATATGCTTCTTTGCTTCTTGATTCCCTGGTATCCAAACGTTTCAACTGCACATTCAAAATATCTTGCTGATTTTCTGTAGTCTTTTCTATGCGTTCGCATTCTATATAGGATTTATTCATATCTTCTTTCAGTGCATTTAAAATCAATGGAACAAGCTTCTTTTCGGAAATTCCGTGGGAAACCATGCATTTTCCTTTAAGGTATTTGTAGCACTGAAAATTAATGTAGGTGCGATCATGACGATGTTGCACAGACGTAGAAAGAGAAGCACCACAGGAAGAGCATTTGACAAGTCCGGACAGCCAATGCCGATGCTTTGATACCGGCTTTCCGTTTTTAGGGCGATACTCATTTTTTAAACGTTCATTTGCTCGATCCCAAAGTTCTTCGGACACGATGACAGGAACTAATGGAGATTTTACGATGATCCATTCGCTTTCATCATTGATTACATGAGCAGCATTTGCATAGTTCCATCTAAGGTATCCTTTATAAATTGGATTTTGAATAATATACCTAACTGCGCGAGCCTCAAAAGCTCCACCCTTCTTGGTTTTGTAGCCTAAGCGATTCAAATGACGAGCGATTTCGTAAAATCCCATCCTAGTATTGGCATATAAATTAAAAATCATGCGAACGATATTTGCCTGATCTTCAACAATGACTAGTCCTAGTCCTTTTTCTACCTTGTATCCAAAAGCCGGAGATGCTTGAAAATTTCCGCGAAGGGCATTTTCTGTCATGCCGCGAAAAACATCCTCACCTAACTGGATGGAATAAAACTCATCGGTCCACTCAATAATACGTTCGATCAAATCTCCGTAAATATCGTTTGTTGTTTGTTGAGTAGTACTGATCACATCAACGTTGCATTTTTTACGTAGCATAGATTTATAAACAATACTTTCTTCCTGGTTTCGAGCGAAACGATTAAATTTCCAAAGAAGGATTGCTTCGAAAGGGGCAGCAGGCTTCGTTTTTGCAAGTCCGATCATTCGTAAAAAGTCATGACGTTTCTTTGCTTTTCTTCCAGAGATTCCTTTATCAATAAAAACAAATTCGTCTGGTACATAATAATCATGCGCATCTCCCCAGGCTTTGATACATCGAAGCTGTGCGTCTGGAGACAATTCTTCTTGCATATGTGTACTGACCCTTATATAAGCGGCTGCGATCTTTTTCATAGTAATCACCTTTCCTTTTTACAAAATATTAAAATTTGGTACAAAAAATACACCTCTTGCGAAGTGTCAAGAAAAAATGATATACTTAAACTTGCGAGGGAAAAGTACTCATCTGTTAACTTAACAGGTGCAAGTGGTTTTCTTTAAATGCCGTCTAGTTACCAGCTAGGCGGTATTTTATATTAATAACATTTACTGCATGGAGAGAGCCCACGGCTCTTTGCATCGGAAAGAGTTTCTTTAATTGGATTCCTCATGCCGCTGCAATTTGGATTGGAGTGGTATTTAGATCCGGTGTTAGATACCCATACCATTTCCTCTCTTTCGGTTGTAGTGGCTTGCTCGGTTGTCTGCTGAGCCTCTTCGGCCTTTTTCTTTTCAGCAGCAATACGTGCTTGCTCTTTCTTTTTAGCTTCTTCAGCTTTTCTCTTTTTCTCTTGCTCAGCCTTTTTCTTAGCTTCAGCAATTGCCTTCTTGTCTTCAACAGTGACCTTGATCTTCTTGCTTGTTACGTCTGCATTGTTATCTTTAAGATACACAGTTGTGGTACCAGTTTTAGCCTTGCTCTTAATTGTAAATTTACTGTTATCTTTATCGAGCTTGGTTACCAGAATGCCAGAACCAGAAGAGACAAGCTTCAATTCATCAGTGTTGGCACCTTCAGGATCAATACTGTAAGAAATCTTTTTGCTGGAATTAATATCCATGACAATGTTTTTGTTAGATTTTACAGAAATTGTATCGATATCGAAAACAATCGAATATCCTAACCCGACGATAAACGCAAAGACTGCAAATGCTAAAAATGACTTACGATGAGCCTTTTCTTTATGCTTCCAAAAATAAATGAATATCGGGATCGCAATTATGGAAGCGAAAAAAGTGAGTAATTCGGAAACAATGAATACGATAAGAGCGATTGCAACATAAATAAGATATGTTCCACACCCTTTCTTGTTTCCATCTCGATCACCTTTCGGATCAGGAATAAATGAGCTGTTATTTCCACCACCCGATGCAGAGCTAACAGTGTGTTCATTGACGTTCCTGGAACCACCGCCGCCGCCACTAGAAGAAGTATAATATAATCCACTTCCAGGAATACCAGCACTTGTGGTTTTCTTTCCGTTGGAGTTGATCGTGTGATGCACTCCTTTGCCTCCGAATGTGACGCTTGTACTTTTCTTATTAAAGTTCACACGCACACCAGGAGCGATCTGTTTACTTTTTTTAAATCGAAATCCCATATGAAAACCTCCCCATTCAAAAAGAATTTGTTTAAAAAGTAATATTAAATTGTAATACTGTACACTCTAATAACCAGGAGGTACAGTTGTGAACGTTGAAATTGAATATCAACTCTGGAAAATCAGAACTGATAAAAGCATAAGTAGTGGGCAACTAGCAAAACTATCAGGCGTAGGAAAAACTACGATCAATGATATCGAAAATGGACGACATGATCCAACAGTTCATACGCTGTGCCTACTTGCTGGAGCACTGGATGTAGCTCCAGAAGATCTATACACATACCGATTTATACCATAACGTTCGGCATACCGAACATATTATCGAAAACCCTCGAAAATACCAAAAAAAGGAATATAATAAAAATAAATAAGGAGGGTTATACATATGTCAGAATGGTATAGAAAACAGATTGCAAAGATGCTCGCTGCAATCAATGACGAAGAGTATCTGAAGAAGATGTACATCATCATCAGCAACCACAGCGAAAAGGAAGATTAATCGTCTTCCTTTTTTCTTTTTGTCATTCTTTTTGCAAGCAAATCCGTATAATCACAGATAGCTTGCTTACCTTTATCGTCCAACTCGTTAAATGATACCATCATATCCAAGATCAGATCATAAAAAGGATTAGATACCTCTAACAATTGAGATACCATTTCTGCGACTTCATCTTCAAAAGGAAGAAACATCTCACCTTCATCATGTCGAAGCCATTTTTCATTAACGTTAAATTCACGACATATTGACAAAATCATTTGTTCTGTGATGTTACGTTCACCTTTTTCTAGTCTGCTAATTGATGCACCAGTAACGCCAAGTCGCTTTCCAAAATCTTCTTGACTTAATTTTAATGTTTTTCTTAAATGGTGCAAACGCGTATTCATAAATTTCACCTCCAATCTGATAAGTATAAATTAACACAAAATCTTACCATAGTCAAGAAAATGAATGAAAAATAGTTGACAAACTTACCAAAGGCAGATATAATAATACCATAGTCAAGAAAATGATATACAGAAACGAACAAACAGGCAGCAGATGGATTAACACTCCGTCCGATCAGGATGCAATTACCCGAATGTATCCTAAAAAAGAAATCTTAACTCCGCAACAACGCGGAGCCTCCCCGTTATAATTATTTAATTATTTATCTATATGTGAATGAATCGGGCGGAGTGTTAATTCATCTGCAGTACAAAAGAAAGAAGGTGAGAAACAATAGAAAAAACAGAACTAACAGAAAAAGATATCTATTGCATTGCAAGAATTATTCAAAGTTCCGTATTTGCAGGCGGATGGATATTCTATGGATGTCAATATTGTAAATACTGGAAAGAATACGAAAAGTCTTTTGAAAATGAAAATGGGAAAATGCATTATGACGTGATCATGAAAAAACTCCAACAGATTACTGGGTTAGATATGGGAATAAATGCAAGTAACCTGAAGGAGAAATTTCAACGTGATATTACCAATTAATAGTTAAAAAATGTTTTGAATAAACAGGACACTGATTGGCAGCAGATGGATTAACACTCCGCCCGATCGAAATGAAGGCAAATTGTTGCCTCCCAACTACGATCCAAAGAAAAATCCTCTAAATGGAGACCCCCCATTAAAAACAATCATTATCATGTGAATAAATCGGGCGGAGTGTTAATCTATCTGCACTACAAAAGAAAGAAGGTGAAAAATATGACAGACAAAGGAAAAGAGCTCATGAAAGAAACTGTTGAAAATCTTAAGAAGTTGGATAAGGAGTCTATGATGCTTGTAAAAGCAAGCATTGACATCTTGATAGCAAGACAGAAGATGGACGAGAAGAATCCGACAAATGCAGCATAACAGACAAGCAGGAATAAATAAACTGGAAAGAGAGGAGGGAAACGTATGGAAGGATACACAGTAAGAAGATTCGTGAATGACAAAGAAGTAAGAGAACTTACACCAGAGCAGAAAAAGATGATGGCCCTGACAGTGATCAGAGCCATCGGAGCAAAAGAAAAGAAAACAGCCCGGTGAGATTCCGGGCAGAAAGGACAAGCATAAAATGGGAAGAATGCAAGAAGAATTATTAAGAAAAATAGAACTGTCAATGAAACTAAAGGAGATGGGAGCTGGTCCTATATCGGCGATAACACTACAGGATGCATGCGTAGAAGCGGCAAAAAATGTAAACGACTACATTTCTCCATTGTGTGATGCAACAGTACACATCACGATCGGAGTATTAAGATATGTCGCAGATCTCTTAGAAGAACAGGGGGGGGGCTAGATGAAAAAGGAAAAGAAATGGCTAAAAAAGTACAAGAAGCACTAAAAGACTCAACAACAATAAAAACATACAAGTATAGAGAGGAGAAAAAACAGTGATGAGTGAAAATAAAAAAAGCCAAGGAAGTAGCTTAGCTAACCCCCAAGGCACAAATAAAAATTCATATAAATTATATCACGAGAGGAACAAAGAAAGCAAGATGAATGTCAGTACAGCTGTGAGCGTGTTGAAAGACAATCTCGAAAGATATGATAAGCAAATGAAGATGCATGGAATAATGGGAGGAAATTTGCTGGATGAAAATCCGATAATCTCTGCAATGAGAAAAGCGGTTGAAATGTTAGAAGGCATTAAAATAGTATATCGAAAAACTGTAATTCCAAATGAACTATATAGAGATGAGACTATTGAACGTGTAAAGAAAGGATTTGTTACAGGAATGGCAGATGAGCTGATTAATTATATAGAATTTAAAGAAAGGTATATCTTTGAGCTTGATCAAAAAGAAATAGTAGGAAAATTGATGATCATAGATATGCGTAAAGGAGCAGAAAATGAGTGAAAAGACAAGGAAAATGATTCTGATTAAAGACGGCATAGATTTAGACATTTTTGATGATAAAAATATGAGTGATCGAGTATTGATGCTTAACTATCCAGAAGGAACGGTTATTGAGCAGCTACATAAATTTTACAAGCTGATAGGAAAAGAATGTGAGAATGTAGAAATTGTGCATCCAAAAAGGCTATACACACTAACAGAAGAACAGTATCCAGTGATGATGCTTGTAGATGAAGAGTATTTGTATCATAAAACAGCGCAGATCAATCCAATTGCGTCATATCTATATGAAACAGATGTTCATGGGCATCCGATCAATGGAAATGTTCTGATTATCGGAATGAAAAAAGGATTAGACGGAATGGAATTTTGCGGAATAAATGCAGAGCAAGCCGAAGAATTACGTGAACGACTAATAACGATCAGACAGCATTTAGAATAAGGAGATCAAGATGAGATTGACGATGAGAAATTATAAAACTTATACATACAGAGCGTCCTTGATCCGCGTAGATAATAACTGTGCAATAGGGGACATTGTGGACAAGCTCGGAAGATACGAGGACATATGTGATGATCCGGAGAGATTGAAAGAAATGGTAAAAGAAAAAGGCATCCCGGAACAGTGATCGGGATGCCTTTTCAATGCCATATTGTGGATTAAAAAAACCACAAATATAGTATAGCAAATTAAAAACAAAAAAGCAAGGAAATAAGCGGTTCGACTCCGCTTTTACAACTCGATAAAAGTATTAACTTTAGATAAATATTAATAACTAAAGTAGACAGAGTACCAAAAAGGAAGATGGACCAATGCCGTATTGGGTAAGAACAGTATATGCAGGTAAGTGCAAAGAGGTAAAAAAGTACTACAGCAGAAAACATAAGCCAAAAGAAAAGAGAATAAAGAGAGAAGAGCCGACGAAAGAAGCGCAGGAAAATGTAAACATAAGGAAACAGACAGAACAGCTTAGATGGAAGCTGAACTGCAATTTCAGAGAAGGAGACATGTTCGTCACGTTCTCATACAAGAAAGAAGAACGACCAGATACATATGAGGACCTGGTAAAGCAGAAGGACGGGCTAATTACAGACCTAAGAAAAGAATACAAGAAGCAAGGGAGAGAGCTGAAATATATCTACGTACTCGAAACCGGAAGCAAAGGAGCAAGACATATCCATATGGTCCTGGAAAGCATAGAGCCAAAAGCAATTAAAAGATGTTGGGACCGTGGGAGAATAAATATCCGACTACTTGATAGCACTGGTCAGTACGGCAAGCTAGCAGCATATCTTATAAAAGAAAAAGGGAGAAAGAAGATGGAGAAGTACGGAGGAAAGACATACTCAACATCGAGAAATTTAAAACAACCAATTATAAAAAAAGAATTGGTATGGGAAAGAGATTTCTTCCGAGAAGATGCAAAGAGCCAAAAAGGCTACTATATCGACAAAAGACACGATGAAGAGAACGGCGGTGTACGTAAAGGATACACAGCAACAGGATATCCATATATGGAATACATTCTAGTTCAGAATGGATGCAGATCCTGGCACATAGACGATGGAGGATAAAGAATGAGTAGAGCAAGAAGACAACAGTACATGCTAAGAACAGAAGCAAGCGAACAAGAAGCAGTGATCACAATTTGTAAGTTCATGGAGAATCGTTATCCGGAGCTGAAATTATTGCATCATTGTCCAAACGGTGGGAAACGTGATCGCGTAAGTGCAGCAGTCTTGAAACGGCAGGGAGTAAAGGCAGGCGTACCAGATCTGCACCTTCCAGTGCCAAAAGGACAGTACGCAAGTTTATACATCGAAATGAAATACGGAGATGGGAGACTGCAAAAGGAACAGAAGGAGTTTTTGAAACAGGCAGCAGAATATGGAAACTTCGTTACAGTCTGCTACAGCCAGGAGATTGCGCTCAAAGTGATCGAAGAATACGTAAAGCTAAATCAATGGGACGCCATGCCGATCGAGAATAACCAAGTGATAAAAACAATGGCAGAAATGGAGTAAAAGATGGTAAAAACAATCAAATTGATAGGGATACTAGAGTATATGCACAGTATAGAAGAAGTAATGTCCATTGAAGAATATATCGAAAAAGCTACAGAAAAAGGATACAAGGTAGGAGTGGAGAGAATGCCAGGGGACACAATGACAACGATGAAGATTTACAAAGAAATTGAATATAAGGGGGCGAAACAAAATGATAGCAAGGAAATGTGATATATGCGGTGAAGTCTTTGAGCCTTATTTAGTGTCAAATACTATTAGCGGAAAAAGAGACTCGTATTACCAAATAAAGGTAACGGAAAACGATTTTATCAGCAGGGGTGCAAGAACCAGACATGAATATGATGCTTGTATGGAATGCAAAAGGAAATTCATCAAGTGGGTAAAAGATGAAAAAAGAAAAGCAAAAGAATAAATAGCCATATTAGGAGGAAAAAACCATGAAAGTAATCGGAGTCGGAAATTTAAAAGGTGGAGTTGGAAAAACGACAACATCAACGTCACTGGCGTACCTACTGGGACGATACGGAAAGAAAGTGCTGGTAGTAGATGCAGACGCACAAGGAAACGCATCACAGACGATGGGCGCATACGATCCGGACGAAAAAGGACTTGCAGGAATCATACTGGGAGAAAAAAGTGCAGAAGAAGTAATCAAGCGCACAAAATATGAAAACGTAGACATCGTAACAGCAAACATGTGGCTGATGCAGGCAAATGCGAAAATGCTAAACAGTGAGGGCAACCAGATAGATCGCATTGAAAACATGTTAAAAACCGAATGTATCCACAATAAATATGATTATGTAATATGCGATTGTGGATTATTACTGGATATAACAGTAATAAATGTGATTAAAGCAGCAGATATGTTGATAATTCCAGTAAAGGCAGGTGGATACGGAATCAAAGCAGTTGAAGACATGATTGATCAATCAAAAGGAATTCACGAAGGGCAGCAGATCAAGATCTTGATGACGATGAAAACTGGAAACAAAACGAACAAAGAAACAGCAGTATGGCTGAAAGACATGTACAAAGATAAGATGTTCGAAACAGAAATCAGAAGATCAGTCGTTGCAGAAAAAGCAGAAACAGATGAAAAGCCGATTCCAGCAATGTCAGGGGGAAGCAATGCAGCGAGAGACTATAACAACGTAATAAAAGAAATTATGAGCGAAGAAGAATGGAATGAAGCTCAGGAATATATCAAAACAAGAAGAAGAAATAAGAAAACTGGAAGATTCCAGAAGATAGATTAAGAAAGGAGGGAGAAAACATGGCAGGATTTAGCGTTATAGACGTTCTAAACAAAAAGAGCAAGGAAGGAATCGAAGAGAAGCCGAAAGCACGATTCAGAACAAAAGATATTGACATCTATAACATTTACGCAAACGAAGACAACATAAGCGATCAGAACGGCATTGACGAAAAGGCAGCAGAGATCAAGCTACTTGGATTGCTGCAGCCACTAGAAGTTATGTATGAGCCTAACCAGAATGGAGAGGAGTACAAGCTGATCGGTGGAGAACGAAGATGGAGAGCGCTAAAGAAACTGGTAGAGGAAGAAGACCTTCAGGAATTTCGTGAAGCCACATGTCAGATCAGAAAGCCACGAAGTAAAAATGAGGAGATCATTGAGCTATGTATCTCCAACAGCTACCGAAAAGCGACACCAGAAAAAGAGTTAGAGCGAATCAAATTGTTAACAGATGCACTCAAGGATGCAAAGGCAGCAGGAGAGAAGATCATGGGTTATGATTTAGAATCTGGAAGACTGCGAGACATAGCAGCAAAGATTCTTGGGAAGAAACCGACGCAGATCGCAAATGCAATGAGCATCAACAACAATTTGATTCCGGAGCTAAGAGAACTCCTGGAACGTCAGGAAATAAGCTTTTCGACAGCGGTAGAGATCGCAGGACTGGAAAAAGATGAACAAGAAGAGATATACAGCTGGTATCCAGACAAGATCATAACTGTAAAAAAGATAAGAGAATACAAGCAACGCATCCTGGAAGAAGATTTGAAGGAATCAAGACAGGAAGCCGAAGCGGACGAAATCGAAGAAGAGGAAGAAGAGATTGAAGGACAGATGGAACTGGAAAAAGACTTTCCGGAATACTGTCCGAATCAGGATGAATTAGAAAAACAGGCATTAGAAGCGTTTGCAGAGAGAATTCAAAGAGACATTAATAGACAAAATATAAAGAATTCATCGGAATTAAAAAAATACATGGAAGAACGATATAAAGGAGCTGGTGGAACGTTACGAGGATCTAATGGGTTCGATGGGTGGTACAACTGCGAAAAAGGTTACATAAAACTATGCAAAGATGATTTTGAAGAAATTGTTAAAAAGACAGTTATTAAAATGGCAGACGCGATCAGCGATATGATCCAATTCGATACTAAGGCAGCAGAAGAACAAAAGACGGAACGCGTAGAGATTCCACAGACGAATAAGGTAGAAGTACCAGGAAGCGAATCAGACGAGCGAAGACACCGCCTAAAGCTTGCAAAGATGTTCTTCGATGCAGTGGACACAGGAAAGAAGTCATTCGAACTGCGAAAAAATGATAGGAACTATCAGATCGGAGATGTCCTGGAACTGCACGAGATGAGTGACGGAGAAGAAACAGGAAGAGTAACAGAGAAACAAGCGATCTATATCCTGGAAGGGTTTAAAGGCTTGGAAGAAGGATATTGCATCCTGGGACTCTCAGAAGTGGAGGATATATGAACAAAGTAATGCTAATGGGCAGATTAACCAGGAAGCCTGAGATAAGTTGGAATGAGGACGATCTGTGTATAGCAAGGTTTACACTAGCCGTAGATCGCAGATTTAAGCGAGAAGGGCAGCAGGATGCAGACTTTATCGGATGCGTTGCATTTGGCAAAGGTGCAGAATTTGCAGACAAATGGCTGGATCAAGGAACTAAGATCGCACTGGAAGGAAGAATCCAAACAGGGAGCTATACAAAAACAGATGGAACAAAAGTGTACACGACGGAGATCGTGGCAGAAAGCATGGAATTTGCAGAAAGGAAAGAACAATGATCGAAGGGATAAAGAAGATCAGAGAAGCATTTAGAAAGATAACGGCAGGACTAAGGAAAGATGGAACGATTAACGTACATCCAGAATGCGAGAGCTACATAAAAGAAAAGTTAGAAGAAAGAGAAAGGCACATAAATAAAAAAATAGAAGCACCAGGAGAAGCAATAATATTTGCCGACGGAGAATAAGTCGTAAAATTAACAAACATTAAAAATGTTCAAATACAGGCAGAAGCAGTAAAAGGCAGCAGAATTGTATATGGGATGATAGAACAAAAAATGCCAAAAGTGCTTGAATGTGAAATTGCGATAAGCAATATAAAAGGAGAAGCAAGGGAACTATTTAGGAGTGTCCATAATGAAGGAAATAACAGAAGAAAAATGAACGGACAGCCACTAAAAAGGTTTATAGCAAAGCAAAAGGTCCGAAAAAGAAAGGTGTCCGATTCGGACACAATGAAATGATGCACTACTGGTAGTGACCAGTTGCAATATACCACAGTAACTATTAACAAAACGCATAAGAAACAAAGAAGTCATGTATAAGCCATGAGATCTATTAGCCTACTGCCAGAAAAGGCAGCAGGCAGAAAGGAGAACAGACAGCTTAGTTCTTTACCTGAGAGATTCTTTTAGTAACTATTGACCAATATACAATCCCAAGTATCTGTTTATTTATAACACAATCATTATTATTTTTTGCAAATCACAAACGAAGAATTGCAGTGATTTAACATGATTAGACAAAAAAGAAAGAATCAGTGATCACGGTTAAATACTGCATCAGGTAAAGAGCTAAGCTGTCTGAGAACAAAACTATGCAGTACACAGAAGAATTTAAAAGAGGAATTGTAAGAATGCTACTAGCGTCAGGAATGACGAGGAGAGAGTTTGCAGCTAAAACAAAAATAACATTGCTAACATTGAGGAAGTGGGTAAAACAGTATAAAGACGAAGAGATAGAAAAAGTAGACGATAACAATCGGAAAAAATATAGCGAAGAATACAAAAAAAGAATTGTAACTCAAATGTTATTTGACGGAATAACATACAAAACAATGGCAAAGAAAACAGGAATAAGTCCACAAATGCTGGAGTACTGGGATAACAAGTATCGCTATATAATAATCGCCGATCATGAAAAAATGATAAACAAAAGAAGAAAGAAAGTTAAAACAGGAGCAACGTGGCACCGATACGGAGCAGGAGCAGGAAGGTATGAATAGGAGAAAGAAAATAATGGGAACGATTAGAGACAGAGTAGGAAAGATTCACATGCACACTCACGGAGTAAGCTTCGGAATTCCAGAGTATCTCGCAGAAAAAGGACTAGATGTAAATATAGAATATGTTGGAGATGGAACGGAAAATAGTGTACTGGCAATCGAAATATTTAAAACTAAAAAAGTAGAAAAGGAAGAAGAACATGACAGATTCAGATAAAGAAGTATTATATGCACGGGAAAGAATTTCATTTTTGTTAAAAGGAAAGGAGATAGTGAAGATCTATGCTGATACAAGTCGAAGATAAAACGATTTTGAATACGCAATGTATACGAGATATATGGATTTACAAACATCAGTTCAAAGATAATGAAAAGAAATACTATGTTGAATGTGACATGACAGGAGGTATGTCTAAAACTGTTAAGACATGCAATACAAGAGAGGAAGCAGAAAAAGCACTAGAACAGATACTTAATCAGTACGACAGAGGACAGAGAGTCATTAAGATCAAGTAATTGTTAAAGAAAGTTAAGGAGAAGAGAATATGAATTTAGAAGAAGCTATTAAGCACGTAAAAGATATAGCGACAAATAAATATAATGAGGGGTTTTTTGTGCCATGCAAACCCAGACGATGAAGAACTTGACGGATGTATCGGTGGTTGGAACAACTGAAAGAGGTGGAATTATGGATAGAGTGGTGCAAATAATAGAGCTGATAGTAATGATTATGTGTTATGGAATATATTTTTATAACGATATAAAAAAAGATCATTATAACGCTATTAAATTTTTGATGCTTGGAGCGATTATGCAAAATTTAACATTACATTTGAAATAGAGGTGTGTTAAGAATATGACTATTGGATTTTTAAGCGGATTATTCATTGGAGCAGTTGCAGGAGTGGCAGTGATGTCACTCTGTGCCGCAGCGAAAGAGAGGGATGAGTTATGACAAGGGAGCAGAAGATATGGAGATTAAATAAGCATTGCAGCAGGCATAAATGCAATCAAGAAGAATGTAGAATTTATCAAGAATGTAGTGATAGTGCTGGCGAACTTCTTGAAACTTTAGATGATACAGAGATTGATAAATTGTATAACAAGCTGTTTGGTACACAAATAACAGAGAATTTTACAGGTGTCGTGAAAGAGGATCATGAGAGAGTGAAGACAGCAACTGACACATTGGAAGAAGTAAAGCAGGAGATATGTGATGATTATTGTATATATACCAAAATGATTCCGAATTTTAATCAGGAATGTAAAGATATATGCGATAGATGTCCACTGAACAAATTATAGGAGAAAAAATGAACGATTTATTAATGAACGTACTTATTACAGTAATGGTAATAAATGCAGGAATGCATCTTTATTATGCTTATAAAAAGAATGTCTACCAAAGCCTAAGATTTTTAACATTAACGGTATTAATGGCAGTTTCGGTTGGAGAAGCATTAACAAAACAAGAAATAGATAATGTATGGGAAAAAATGACGATAATAGAGCAAAAAATAGAAATGCAAGAGAAAGAAAAGAAGCCGGAAGAATTGAATAAAAGGAGTGATACAAAATGGGATACCAAGATTGTCCGTGCCTTAAATGCGATCACGGAGGAGAAAGAGAAAAGCGAGTCGAATGCAGAAGAAAGTGCACAGAGTTTGTTGCATGGAAACTAAGTATGCAGGCGATAAGAGAAAAGAAGAAAGAAGATAAGAATAAATTCTATTCGGAAACGAAACTAAAATATTACAGGCGAAAAGCGATGAGCAAAAAAATTTGGACGGAAAAGGTAGCAGATCGTCGACTGGAGGAGATAGGATGCAGAATATAAGACCGGTATCAGAAAAGAAATGGGACATAAGCAATCACGCGTTTTATCAAGCGTATCATTTTGCAATGAGATACAAAGAATTTAAGGATGTACTTAGATACAAGACAAATACTGTTGGTAGTCCAAAATTTGGAGATACGACAGGATCTGGAGTAACAAAGAGTGTAACAGAGGAATTGGCAATCAAAAGAGCATGGGCAAAGAAGAATTGCAAGATGATAGAAGAATCAGCAAAGCAAGCGGATTATCAGCTGTATAAGTACATACTCAAAGCAGTAACAGAAGAAGGAATAACATATAAGTATCTGAAGACAGTAATGAATATACCAGCCGGAAGGAACTACTTCTATGAAAAGCGAAGAAAGTTCTACTACATCCTATCCAAAAAGTTAGATGATTAAAAATGTAAATTCAAGAAAATAAAGGAAAGAGAGGGACTCACATACAATTTAAAGTGCTATTATAGTAGCATGAATTAAAAAGGGAACGAGAATGTAAGCCATACGGCAGCAGATCTTGTTTCCTTTTTTATTAAGGACCTCTAGCTCAGTTGGTCAGAGCAATCGGCTCATAACCGATCGGTCCAG
>UMEW01015229.1_pt1 | contig 14439 bp, 27 predicted proteins | sample 1964851 | NCBI WGS metagenome assembly UMEW01 (sample SAMEA4836030, study PRJEB28245) | human gut metagenome | biome: gut microbiome; material: fecal sample | place: Denmark | collected 2008 | reverse complement strand
AAAAAAAAGAAAGGGAAAATTAATCCCTTTCTTATATTGAACTTACTTCGACGTCATGCCATTTCCCCTTACTTTCTCCGACGGGTTTTAAGATATCTATACAAAATTTATATCTTTTATTCATGGTATCTCTAATTTCATATATTCCATCGATACTTGGATCTGATTTACATCTAATTCTTACTTTTGATCCATATTTAAATTGTTTTCTAAGATCTCTAGATACAGCAATCCATTTAAGTTTTCCTTGATTTAGTTTTTCAAGGTCAATTTTTGAATTATCTGCTGTTACTAGAGGATCAGAATCACATTGACTTTCGACTGGATTATAGACAGTTGCAGTTACCTTTATTGTCTTTTCGTCTTTCAGTTCTTCTTCCTCTTTCATTATTGAGTCGAGGAGTTGTTCATATTCATACTCCTCTTCTGATTGCCAAATTATTTCCTTCGGCTTTGGTGCAGGTGATATTACTATTGAAATTACTAATATAATTCCTAAGATAACTATAACAGTACCTAAACACCGATCAAATTTTTCTATTAATTTTTCTAGTTTCATATTATAAAAATTTAAAACTCCCTAAGCTTTTTTTATTATTGCTTAAGGAGTGTATTATCATTTACTTATTTTTCTCATATATAAGGCCTTCAAGTTATATCATCCGGCCAAAATTAAAAGCCCTCTATTCATCACGAACCAAGAGCTTATAAGTCAAAATCATAACATTTTACTTATTTAATATGCCACATATAAGGTTTTCAGGGCTTCTTTATCTACTGGCCGGAAATAAAAAAAGAAGGGAGTTTTATATTCACTCCCTTTTAAAAATATTTAATTATATCTTCTCTTCTAAGTTCCGGATCTTGAAATAATTTTACCATTTTGTCATAATATCCATTCTCTACATATTTTCCTTGATCTGATTTTCTAACTTGACTATTATTTATAAATGTAATAAATCTAACAATTCTAGTAGGTTCAACTCTTCCAAACACTACTCCATCTTTCATTCTACTTATTGTTCTGATATCTATTAACTTCTTTGGATCTTTCTTATCAAAAATGGGAAAATACTCTAAGTTGAAATATATTCGATTTCTTTTCAGAAAGGTTGAAACTAAGTCTTCAAATGTCACTTTCTCTGGTTGCACTGATTCTAAGTATCTCTCACGATATCTTTTTATAAGGTGCGGCTCTAGTAACATTACCAGTGTTTTTGATTCGTATCTCGCACATGACTCTATAAAGAACATTGCTACTTTATTTCCAGACCAAATATCATTAGTTATTATATATGGATGATATTGTATTAATGATTTCTTTATTTCTTCTTTTGGAGAACTTATATCATTTACTGCGATATTATAATTTGTACCTCTAATTTTCAACTTTCGATCTATTATAGGTACAGGCTTTTTTGTTCTATCATAAATTTTCTTGATCTTATATTTGTTATTATTTAAGATCTCCATTAATTTTTCATCAATTATTTCTTCGTCTTTTTTGTGCTCTTTTATCATATCTGCACAGCTCATTCCAAGTACTATCATAATTTATTTTTTATTATTTAACATTAATAAGGTTCTCAAGAATAAAAAAAGAAGTAGGTACCCTACTTTTAAGTTTACGAGATTTATAATAGAAAGTATCGATTTCTTGTTCTAGTTTTTTATTTAAGAAGAGACTACTATATGAACTCTTCACTAGTTTAGCACATAAAGAATCGTACTCTTTATTAACCTCATCTTTTTCTTTTTCTGTAAGCTTTCTCGAATCATCTTCATAATTTCTCATAGCGTCTTCGAGTCTTCTTTCTAGTTCATCTTTTTTAGTTCTTAATATTACATCATCTAACATTATTTTTGTTAGAAATAGTGTTCCTGCTGTAACTAAAGCAGTAATTAATGTTTCACTCTTCATTATTGTTTATATTTTTATTGTTTACATTAATAAGGCTTTTAGGTGAGTATTTTATTAATGCACATCCTTTTATACAATTCTTTCTTAGGGTACATCTTTCTGCACAGTATTTTATAAATAATTCTTCATCGATAGGGATGGGCCGAAGACTAGAAGTATTAATAGTCTTCTCCGAAAATCCTGAATCTTGAGCAGAATGAACAATTGAATAAATCGGCCCTAGAATATCGATGACGTAATATTCTTCAGGGTCTCTTTTTCCAAAATCTCTAATGATCTCTAGAAATTCAGCCCAACCTATAAATCCATTATTCTGTGGATTAATTTTTACAATATCACCTTCTTTCATTTTCTAACCAATTTAATATATCTTTCCATTCAGTCCATTCGAATCCAGCTTTATCATCTAAAAGAATATCATAGTAAGGTTTAGTTTCAAAACAAGAAATTCTTCCTGATCTTACTTCTGGATTTTGATTGAGGTATTTAAAATTTATTCCATCTTCCCTGAATTTCTCTTGGTACATTTCTAATTTTTCAGGATAACTGGATGACCATATTAATAATATAGTATCTTCTCTAGCTGATAATTCCTGAAGTGCTTCTTTTGAGGATCCTAAGTATGTAAAGTTCTCAGTTTTATTCCATGAAGGTTCAAGAATGGTACCGTGAATATCTACTGCAATATAGATTTTTTCATATCCAAGTTCATGATTTTCTTTATATGTTTTCTTTAAGTATTCTAGCATAATTATTTATTTTTATTTATACACTTATAAGGAAATAAAGAAAGAAGGAATGAACTTTCTCACTCCTTCTTAATGGGTTTTATTCATCAAAAAATAACCATCTTAAAATTGCTCCTCCAATTAAAACAGATAGACCCGCCTGAAATCCACCCTTGCGGTATTCATTAATAGCTAGTAACCCTATTCCTGCTTTAAATATATTCTTAGGAGATACTTTAATTAAAAATTTTTCATTCTTTTTCATGATTATAATTCTTTTTTAATATGAATAAATCCGATAAATTGCTTTTCACTATTAAATACTCTTACGAATAGGTTATTTGTCATTTCGTAAGTATCTTTTATAGTTATTACTCTACTCATCAATTTATCTTTAATGAGTTTTTGTAATTTTATTTTTATTCTCTTTCCTAGACATACTTTATTTACTATGTCTTGAATTTTAACACTACTCCTGCCATTAAAAGCAAGACTGTATTCTCCTTCTCCCGGGAATTTAAATTTTACTGTCCCTAAGATATTTCCTTCTTCTGGAAATATTTGTTTTTCATAATTCTTTTCCATTTTTCTTTTCTTTTAAGTTTTAATTACATTAATAAGGCTTTTAAAGGATGAGAAGAGGAAGTTGTCTCCTCCCTCTTTGATTATTTTATTTGAATAGATATATTAAAAATATATTTCCTATAAATAGACATATTAATTCTATCCAATCAAATTTTTCATATACTTCTTCATCTTTTCTTCCTGTTAAGAGAGCAAAGATAGAGTATAATACAGCTGCTCCAATTATAAATACAGAACTATCTTCTACTACTTTTCCTATTCCAAACTTCTCTACTATATAAAAATTCCAGTAAAGTTGCCCAGTTATTGCAATCATAACAGTTGCAAATATACCCTTAAAGAAGCAATTAATTAGTTTTTTCATAACGTCTTAATATATTTTGTGCGGTTCCAGAAGTCCATCTACCTTTCCGAATAAATGCGATATCTTCTGTTGATATAGTTGTCATTGCTGAATCTCTTTGAACATCGTCTTGATAACCTCCGGCCGTTTTAAATAACATAGAAGCTAAGTATCTAGGTTTTTCAAGCATATGATAAACTGTAACTCTTGAATGATTCTTAAGATTATCTCTTAACCAATCTTGAGCTAATCTATCAACTCCGATACATTCAGCTACTACGAATTCTGAATCTTCGGCCGCTGCTTCTACAAGACGAGGAACATACCATTCTTTAAATTCTTTTTCAGTAATATCTCTATGTCCTGAAATAAAATAAATTTTCTTTTTCATTATTATTCTTTATTAAAATTTTATTACATAAATAAAGCTTTAAGTCCCTTATAAATGTAAAATAAAATAAAAAAAATATGAAAAATTTGAATATTCCGTATGAAATAACATTAGTTTATTTTGACCATGGAACAGATTTGTTTCCAGAAGTTGTAAATAAAAAGGACTTAACAAAACCATTGCGTAATAAAGTATATAATAGTGTTAAGTCAGATAATTTCAATTTGAATGGTAACAAAACAGTGGAAGAGAAAGATATCTCTGAGGTTGTTGTACTTAACTCTGGATTTCATATATCTTTAGCAGAGAATTCACTCTTTTCTTCATATGGAAGATATAATGTTAAGTATGGAGAGGGTGGATCTAGAGTAGCTGTAAGGATTCAAAATGATGAATTAGATTCAAAACTCCCAGGACGAAACGTTTATATTTATGTAGCTATTGAAGGATTTTTTAAGATTCTTCAAGATACTAGATGTGTTTCTGATGGAAATCTACATGGAACTTTCTCTTTAGGTATTGGATGTTTTCCTAGTTTAAAATTAGTAAAGGAAGATTCAACAAATAAATCATTTATATATTCTACGGAGATTGGAAAATTGATTGCAACAAAACCTAAAACGACAAAATGGAAACCTGGATATGTATATGCATTATCTCCGATGGAATTAGTTCTTTATCTAGGAAGTTATATTGAACCTTTTTCGCTCAAACTTTTTAGTTATCGTGGAAGACGTGAAAAAGTATCAAGTATATTTTTAAATTTCTTTGATTCATATTGGTTAGATATTGAAACAGATCGAGAAATACATTTATGTATTCCGATAAATAAGAGAAATAATATTTTAGAAAAATTATCAGGAAAAAATAATAATATAAAGGATTTTATTCAAGGATATTTCTCTGAAAATCTTGAAAATGTAGATAATATAAGAGATGGTATAACTAGAGGAGTTTTAGATATTAAGAAAACTGCTATGAAAGGAACAGAAATCGAGCAACTTTTGGTAGGTGTAGATGATACTTATAACCCAAGAGATGTAATTGTGGATGTTATTGAATCTCTTTCTCATGTAGATTCTATAGATTTCTCTGCATTATCTAGTAAACCATTAGTGGATTTAAATGTAACAGATGGGTATTATCTTAGTATTCTTGAGATTGATCTTAAATTTTTCTTAGGAAATTATCCGAAATTAAAAAAATTTTATATAGAGAAATTACTTGAAAAGGATAATGTTGAATATAAACGAATCTTACAATATAAAAGTCTTTATAGTGATACCTCTCTAGATAGTATTCTTAATCTTACTCAGCATTATAAAGGAGTATTTATTCTTAAAAATCTTAGTAATTATTTTGGTTTAACTGAAGATGATATAAAACAATTAGTAATAGATAAAGTAATGAAAAATTAACTCTATGGAAACTATTAAAGAAGCTGTTACAGAATTAGGTGATATTAGAAAATCAATAAATAACTATAAGAGTATCAAAAACAGTATTAAGAAGACAATTACTGAAGGTTTGGATGAGATGATTAGATTTCTCATGGTTGGTCCAGGAGTAGTTAGTCCAGAGGCAACAAGAACTAGATGTAATAAAGTTATGGATTTGATTAAGATTTGGTATAAAAAGCCTGAAGATAGGGATTGCATTGAAAAAATTTTAGATATTAAGCGGAAGTTTATAACTCCCTCACTTACGGCTGGAGACTCTGAAGAAAAATCTATATCACAAAGGGAAGAAGAGATAGTAACTAGATCAAAGGAGTTAGAAGAGAAAATTCCAGCCGATCTTAGGGAGAAATATCTTCCGATGTATATAGAAAGACTTAGACCTGAAACTATTGAAAGAGGTGATGTAGCATTTCTTCCTATTGGACCTATACTTCACTATTGTATTGTTTTTAAAGTAGTTGGAGAGATATCATTTGTCTTATCAATTACTACATCAGGAGAGGCTAAAGGGTTCGTAGGATATCAACTTGAAAGATCTAGATTCTTTAAAGGAACTGCTCTGTATACTCTTCACCAGGTTCCGACTGCTTTAGTGAATAGGAAATTTGTTATGCCTTATGATAATAAAGCAGAATTAGGAAGAATTTTTACAGGTTGTGAAGAATATCTTAAAACAAATGTATTAAAAAGAACATATAATAAAAGAAAAAAGAAATGAGCACAAAGATTGGAGTAATTGTTGGTAGATTTCAGGTAGATAATCTAACAAGAGGACATAACTATTTATTAGATAAAGTTAGAGGAGATTTTGGAAATAGTAATGTAGTTATTTTTATAGGAGAAACAAAAAACTCAGAAAGAACTGCACATGATCCTCTCCCTTTTGAAGCAAGGAAAGAAATGATACTTGAGTCCTATCCAAAGATGAAAATATTTAAAATTAGTGATCTAGGTAATTATCCTAAATGGGTTGAAACGCTAGATCATAGAATTAATTATTTAAAAAGTCTTGAGGAAATACCACAAGATTCTGAAATTTATATATGTGGTTCTAGAGATTCTGTAGCTGAGAGATATAAAGAAAATGGAGGATTCTATAATATAAAAATTTATCCTGATCAAAAAGATGATGTGCATGTAACTTATTCTGGAACAGAAATAAGAAGGAGAGTTGTTAACTGTTTTACACCTAATTGGAAAGATGAAAAGTTAAGAAAATTTTTAATCTGGTGGTATGGAAGATCATGTGAATAGACTAAGAAGAATATGTAAAGAAACATATAAAGAATATCTGAGTTTATGTAGAGATATAGATACGTATTTTCACAGAAAACTTCTTCAGGAGGATGAATCTTTTGTAAATCTCATGGAACCTTTCAAAGTTTGCTTAGATCTCAGTGATAGCTCTAACTATTTAGTAGAATATTATACTGGTAATGGAAATTTTCTGAAGATAGATGAGCTTTCATTCTACTTCTTAGAAAAACTTTTTCGAGATTACTTAGAACCTTTGGATAAAATAATGAAATTTACTAGTAGAACGCAATGTAGATTTATGAGGTTTTTAGAAGATCTTATTAAAATTAATCCAGAAAGTAACTACATAAATTCAATTCTAGATAAATGTGAAATAAATTTTCAGTATATTCGAGATAGAGTGATAAATAATATTGGATATTTTGGGTATTCTGAACAGATTTTAGTATCAACATCAACATATAATGATGAAAACTTTATAACTGAAACTGTAAATTTAATAGGAGAATTTATAAAAATAGGAAGATTATATGAAGAAGAATAGAGGAAAAGAGTTAGCATATATTCTAAGACATAATCCGGCCGAAGTAGAAGGAGCGCTTGATTCAGAAGGTTGGTTAGAAACAAAGAAGTTAATTGATCATGGCTGGACTATATCTGAACTAAAAGAAATAGTAGATACTGATAATAAAAAGCGCTATGAATTATCGGCCGATTTAAGAAAGATTCGTGCTCTTCAAGGTCATAGTGTTAAAGGTATTAATGCTAATTTTAAGAAGTATACAGGATGTAATATTGTCTATCATGGAACGCAAAGGAAGTTTTTAGAAAGTATATTTAGAGATGGGTTAGTCCCGGGGAGTAGAGAATACGTACACTTAAGTTCAGATCCTTTGACAGCAAGAAATGTAGCTCTTCGAAGAGGTCCTGAGATAGCAATACTTAAAGTAGATTTAGAAGGATTAGAAGATGAAGTATTTATTTCAGGTAATGGAGTTATTCTAGTGAAAAAAGTTAGTCCAGAACATATTATTGAAGTAGATTATGGTTCCTGAGAGAAATAATAACTATACGTTTATCATAGAAGTAGATTGTAATGAAGGTGAGGAAAATATATCGATTACTGAGATATCTTTAGATGAATTAAATCAAGTAAATCCTCTTCTCCTGGATATAAGAGAAAATCAAGGATATTATCCAACCGGAGATTTCTTGGTGTATCCTGATCCAAGTCCTGAAGAATTTTATGGAACTAGATTTAGGGAAAGTTTTGATATTCTAGAATCAAGACTTCCATGTCCGAAGAGTGGATTTAAAAGAATACTAGAAATTAAGGTATTTTCAGAATCCCCAATTTCCTTATATATGTAAAATAAAATTAAACAAAAATGAAAAACTTAAAAGACATGGAAAAGAATGAAAACTACTTTGTTAGAGAAGACATTGTAAGTGAACAACACGTACACCATAAAGATGAATATCGTGAAAAGAAGAGAGATAAAGTCATCTTTGCGAGTATGATTTTGGAAGAAACTACACCACAGCCTAAAAGAAAAGAGGATTATGAAAAATCTGAATACTTTCTTGGGTAGTTTAATATAAAGAAAATGGTTTTGTTGGGAGAACTTAGGAGAAGATCTTAAGTTCTCTTTTTTGTTCCCCACAAACTCTTATTAATGTATTATCATTAACATTAAACAATAAAACCATGAATTCTTTAAAATTTTACATTGACAAACTAAAAGATTGTGATGCACACGAAGTTATTAATTCTTTGAGAGTAAATCCAGTATTAAGTGTGGAAGAGAAAAATTTAATTTATTTATATCTTTTCCCTAGACCACTCTTAGACCGACAACTTCCAGAAAGAATTATAGCTTACAGAAAAAATAAGAACCCACAAGGATCTCTTCAACCAGATCTCGGAGAAATTGGATTACTTGTGGAGGCTTATCGTACGGAACAGTATAAAAGATTTATGAAACATTTATTCCACTCTTTTACAGATCCTGAACAACTCTTCCCTATTGCTGGTTTAGGACAATGTGAGTGTGCAATTTGTGGAAAGAATATGTATGAAGAAGGAGCATGGTCTGATTTATGCTCTAGATTTGAATATAATCAGCTAGAAAAAGAGAAAAAAGAATATCTTGCCTTTGGAAGCAAAAATTCTGGTATAAATTTATGTCTAGATTGTATTATTCAATTAAAAGAAACTTCAACACTTTTAGAAGAGATTGAGCCTGGTTATCTTCTAGACTGGAGAAGTAGATGTAAACCAGCATTATTTGTGTAGAAATAAAAATCCCAAGCCTTATTTTATATAATAGGGCCTGGGTTTATTTTTTATAATTTTTGGAGATCTAAAATTTTAAGATCTCCTATTTTTTCTTTTCCATAAGAGAATTCATAATATTCTGCTTTAGAATCAATCAAGAATGTATACGTTTTATCTTTATCTTCATTAGTTAAAGTAATCGCATAATTATCTTGTTTATTGTGTTTTAATTTTAGTTTATCAATTCTAAAGTATAGAATTTCTGGAGTCTCTTCGTCAGTTTTAATCACTGCTGCAATATTATAATTACGTCCAAGAAGTTCAGATTGTTCTTTAGAGTTTGATAGATTTTCAAGAGCTTCGATAGATAGTGTTTTAGCATTATCAAATTTCGCTAAGAGTCTATCATAAAAAGCTTTCTCTTCTTGAACCTTAAAGTGCATTGATAACGGAAGAAATCTCAATGATTTTCCCGTTTCCTCTGGACTTTCAAAACTAAAGCCTTCCGGAATAATTCTAGCTTCTTTGACTTCCTCTTCCCCAATTATTTTATACTTAATAATTGAAGTTGTAGTCATAGGATCATAATCAGTTATATTCTCAACTTTTACTTCTTTAAGAGAATAGTCCCATCTTCCAGTTTCATCTCTAGAATAATCAATTAGTGCTAAAGAAGATCCAATATGTTTTGTTAGATCTCCTCCTCTAGGAACGTAATTTAGATTTCCTTCATAGAAACCATATAACTTTTTGTACTTGTCTAATGTTGTTAATTCTTTTTCTGGTTTAAATTCTAACATGATTTTATTGTTTTAGTTAATAAAAAAATATTTTCTTTCACATATAAGATTCTCATCCTATTAAAGGAGCAAAATAAATAACTACACCAATCCATAATAGACTAGTGTAGTTAATATTATTAACTGTTACAAATTTTTATTTCTATGTCATCTAAACGTTCAAAGTAGCCAATCCATGGAGTACTATAAGTAAAGAAAGTTCCATCATTTTTCTTTAACTTCAGAGAATATCTACTGTATTGTCCTTCTACATACCACCAATTCTTAGCAGCTTCTTTTTTAAGTTTTTCTCTTGATTCAGAAGTACATATATATTCTAAATCCATTGCAAATTTATAATGCTGTCGAATTGCTTCTTCATTTTCTTTTGCGATAGATATATTATTCCAAGGATAATCAATAATATCTACATCATTATGCGTTTCAAAAGAACTTCCTGTTTGGTAATAAATGATCAAATGTATGATGTCTTTTTCTTGAATATCATTGATTATTTCTTTAAGTAGATTCTTGGCAGCTTCTTCATCTTTTACTCCAAGCGCTTTTAATTTTTCCAAGTATTTTTCCATATAATCTTTGTATAAATTCTATAGTCCAAATTCCAATTACAAATAGGATTGCTAACCCACAGAGTAATATTCTAATCATAAAATGGTACTATTTTCCAACTTGCTTGTCCTATCTTCCAATTCACTTCTATATAAAAAACATTACCTTCATTTGTAATATATTTCACATAAGATCTCCAATCGCGAGTTATAGTTAACCATGGTTTTTTATTATAATTTACAGCATCGATTGAATCTAATTGTCTGTATATATCATGTTCATTTAAATATGTACAAATTTTTTTGGCAGTATCATAATCAAAAAATTTAGCATCAAATCCTACATCAAACTTTATGAAACCAAGATCTTCATTAGTATTTGAATCTATTGTTTTAATTTTATAGTATGTAGGAAATATTGCTTTAATTGGTTCTGGTTCTCTTTTTTCTAGAATAACTTTTGTTAATCCGTCTATAAACATTTCAGCCTCTATTCTGGACATTCCTTTAGAAATTAGCGTTCTTATGTACTTCTCCATAACGTTTTTGTTTTACTTCAATTAATTCTATTTTTACTACACTAGGAATAGTATCACAAACTATAATAGTTGAATCCTCAGCAAATCGTATAGATAACTCAGAGGCTTTAACGTACTCTATGACTTTTTCGGTATTATCTTTGAGAGTAATCTTAAGTGTATAATACTGAAATACTCTATTATTTACCCATTCAGTATAAATAGTAGATACAATACACGCTGTGATAAGAATTAGTCCAATTCCTAGCCATTTTCTTATTCTTCTAGTCTCAATTAAGAGAAAATAAACTCCTATTAGACATATTATTATTGAGAATATAATTACTATAATCGTCATTTATCTTTAGAATTAAATTTTTCTAATAACTCCGCTGAATGTTTCTTTAAAGCTTCTTCTGGGGTTAATGAATAATATTTATCAATTTCAAAATCCCAAGTTGTATCTCTGTTTCCTGATGAATTATTAACTCTGAGTTGATATGTTATAAGCGGTTCATCTCGATTTAATGATAAGTTTATATTTACGCATTCAACATCATAATACTTAAGCTCTCCATAAATAACTCGATATAATCTTGTTCCTGGTTTATATTTATAATTTATTTCTATAGTTTCCATAATCAATCCTCATCACTATTTACTATAAAATCCCAAACTAATTTAACAACTCCTCCTGTTATGAAGAATGTAGTTAGCATCTCTGTAAATTCTGATTTTTCTGGAATTATTGAAAGAATAACTCCAATAATTATCAGAACTAAATCTTGTATAAAATTTCTCCATTTCATGATGTAAGTAAAAATTTAATTGCATTATAAATCACAAAAGCCATAAAAATTATTCCAATGATATATGCTGTAAGAATAAATACTCCTACTGATAGCGCGAATACAATCTTAGTTATAAATCCTAGGAATAAACATCCTAAGAACATTATTACCAAGAACATAAAACATCCTAGACAACTTTTTCCCAACATTCTATTATCCTTTCTTTTAAGTAATTAAAGTATTCATTAATAGATTTTCTTTTCATTTCCGACCATTTTTCATCTACTGTTACAGAATATTGATTTCTTATCATGTAAATTAAGAGATCTTGTACTGTTGTTCCAGAAGGCATTGGAAGTTTGTAATCGCCTAGAATTTCTTCAGAATCTATCATCTCAAGGATATATAATTCTAGTGCTCTAACAATACTACAACACATAGCTTTTCCTCTAGTAGGATATTCTCCATTATCTCCATATAATCCAGTTCCATCCATAAGATCTGGATCATCAAAAGTTTCTGGATTATAAAATGAAATTTGCCAATTCCAATTTATACCTTGACTATAAAATTCTGGTTGGATATGTATTATTACGTTATGTTCGTCTAACCATCCTAAAAGACCAATTAAATTTTTTGGCTCATAATCTTCTCCAAGTTTCTTAGCAATATATCTATATAGATCATTTGCATAAACTAATAATAAATCTAATCTTTCTTTTTCCATCTTTTTCTTGTTCTAAATAATATGTATGGAGTTAGAATAAATATTATGAATGGAGTTTGTGATGCTACTACCCAATCCATATCTTTGGTAGTTAGGTATATAATAGGATCAAATATAAATTTCCAAAAAAGACATATTAAAATGAGTTCACAACCTCCACCTTTCTCATCTAACCATTCCTCAAATTTAAACTTTTTCATATTACTACTCCTTTCCACATTCTTTTTTCTAAAGTATTTGTTACTTCTTCCGGAAAATCAGCGACGTTCCAGTGTGCATCAAATAATTTATGTTTACAGATTTTACATAACCACCATGGAAATTTTTCATATAACCATGCAAAGCTATTAAAAGCCCAATCACGACTTGATGCCCATTCCGTCGCTAAAAATCCGGAAGTATAGATTGGAATACACCCTTCTTCTTTAAATAACTTCCTTCGTGAGACTCTAGGGTCAATCCATGATAATACTTTAAGAAAATTATATAATATTTTTACACTCCATTTATATCTCAATTTTTCTTGAATCGGATAAGTAACTTCATGAAACCACCAATCTCTAAAATATTCAAGACAAGGCATATCATGATCACTTTTATGTTCCCAAAAAGTTTTATAATATTCTTGAATAGGATTTTTATGAATTTCTTCTAACCCTTGAATTACATGATATATTTCTACAGGTTTATCGTTTAATGTAATTCTGTATTCTATATCTGAACTACTAGGTCTAAATTTATCATACGTCCATTTGTGAATTAGAAAGACTGATATATAGTCCTCAGAATTATCACAATCGTAAGTTTCAGACCATCTCCCACATCCCCAAATTCCGAGATACCAATATTTAAGTCCTCCATTAGAAAAACTGAAAGACATTGTCATACTATTTCCCCACTCTTCATTAGGGGAAGTGTCGTCCTCAGATAAGATGGGATTTATTCCTCTTTCTTTTAGTCCATTCAAAATTAATTCTGTAATCTTTTTAAATTTTTTAATTTTTTCTTCATTAATATTTTCCATGATTCTTATTGTTTATCAATTTTAAGGCTTTAAATCTTTATAAATGGAAAAGAGAAAATCCTTTGAATTGCATATTATAGTGTGAGCCCCGTGATGGGTCGGGGGTTTATTTTCCTTATATGTGTTATGAAGAAAATAAAAATAGAAAGTATTGAATTTTATAGATTACGATATAACAAAAATATTATAGTTGGTTATATCAGATTTAATCAGTTATTTAATAGAGAAGAATTTATAAAATTTATTTATGATAAAAATATATCTATTCTTCGAAATAAACTTTTGAATTATCATATTCTAAAGAACTATGAAGAATTAAATGCAGCTAGATCTCCAATAGGGAACTGGATTAGTCCTTCTGAAGTTAGAGATTTAGTAATGGTATTACCTGTTTATTTACATTCTGAGGATAATTATAAAAAATTAACAAAACGAAGTTTATTTAGAAAGCTTAAGAATAATCTTATAATCTCAGAAACAGTTCATAATAATCTTTACAAAGATATTATAATGAATATTTGTCCTTCTGATATAGAATTACGAGGTTTTATTGAGTATTCTCTTAGACTTCCAGATAAACCAGATAAAAGTTATCGTAATTTTATAATGAATATCTTGGATTTTTTAGAAGCTCTTGAAACTCTTACTAATGAATAATAAATAACAATAAACATAAGAATTATGGAAGAAGAAATTAAAATTAATGGTTCAAGATTAAAATTAGTAAAGTACTGTGATTATGAGTATGGGAAAAGTACTGAGATTATCCTGAGAAATAAGAAAAATCTAAAGTATCAATATGTACTTTTAGCAGATAAACTTAGTTCTTCTGGTAATCCTTGGTTAATAATGGATTCTTATGGAAAAAATAAAATAAGAGTTAGTCCTAGTGTTCATAATTACGCATCTGCATGGGGAATAGTAAGAGAAAAAAGAGTTGAAAGATACTCTGGGGAAACTTATTCAACCCAGGATCTTAGAATTATATTATCTTTTTTAGGAAGTACAATTAAACTTGAATACCTAGATACTGCTGAACTTTTAGCGCAAGCAACAAAAGATGAAATA
>UMEW01032072.1_pt1 | contig 14535 bp, 8 predicted proteins | sample 1964851 | NCBI WGS metagenome assembly UMEW01 (sample SAMEA4836030, study PRJEB28245) | human gut metagenome | biome: gut microbiome; material: fecal sample | place: Denmark | collected 2008 | reverse complement strand
GCATACAATACACCTATTATTAGGCAACCTGCTGTTGCATTAGTATCAGATCCTACTACTAAATATAACTATATAGAAGTAGCAGTAGATGCATATACTACATTAGGTAATGTTACATTAACTTACTATAGAAAACCATTAAGATTTAATACTACTGATGGAGCTAGTAAATGTGAACTACCAGAATCAATTCATAGTGAAATTGTAGATTTAGCAGTTAATATGTTTATTACTGAAGGTAAATATAGATTACAAGTAAAACAACCAAATAATCAACAATAATGAAGTATATTGAATTACAAACAGCATTTGAATTAGAAATAGATCAATTAGATGACAATCTAACAAAACCTACTACTTCAGATATTGAGTATTGGTTAATGGCTGGATTAGATAAATTTATCAAAACTAGATATTCTGGTATTAATTTCAAGCAAACTGGATTTGAACAAGACCAAAAAAGAATTGATGATCTTCGTACATTAGTTACTAGAAAATCTTATCAATTTAGTACATATCCAGAAGAGTATACGGTTACTCTGCCGGATGATTATATGTTTACTGTAGGAGAAACAGCTGTAATATTTAGTTATGATCATTGCTGGCCTGTGGGTCCAAGTGGTCAACCAAGAACTAAAAATGTAGATGTGTTAGAAGCTACAGTAGAAAATATTGACAGACAAAGACAAAATACTTTGTCAGAATACAGATTACATGGTAGATCCGCCAGACCATTAAGATTATATGAAGGAAATGAAATTCATTTATATACAGATGGCAATTACAATTTAAGAAATTATATTCTCACATACTTGAGAACTCCCAAAAGGATTAGTCTAACTGATGCACCATTTGATGAGTACACAGATATGCCAGCTGCAACTCACAATGAGATAGTTAAGTTAGCGGTAGAGTTGTATTTGGAAAATAAGGCTAATCCAAGATATCAATCGTATATGAATGAAGTTTCAACAATGGAATGATTATACGAAGTAGTTTAGTTTGACGAGGAAATCTGAAACATGAAAGTAGAAGAACTAATCAAAATGTTAAGCTAGACGTCTAATTAAAGTTTAACAAAAATAAAAATAAAAATTATGCTTAATCATGTGAATACGGTACTTATTGGTACTAATGCACCTGCATCTTATACGACAGTAGATGCATTGACAAAGGGTCAGATCGCATTGTTCGATCAGAACAGAGCAATTGTAAAAGATGCGGAGGGGGCTAAAGCAGCTTCTGCATTATATATCGGTGTTTGTGAAGGTAAAGAAGATGTATATAGCGAAAAAGGTGTAAAAACAACCAAGTCTATAATTCGTTTCTCTATGCCTATTATGAAGGGTTCAAAACCTCATATGGTATTTAGCGAATATGTAGCTAAAGCTGAAGACAAGATCGTTATTACTGCAACTAGCGTTGTTCCTGAAGTAGGACATCGTTATGTATTGCGTCTTGTTTATACTGACATCTATGAAGCTCCGGGTCAATTTACTCATACTTATGAAGTAATTGCCAAATCAACTAACCCTACAGACTTAATCACGTCATTCAAAAATAAGATCAACAAGCATAAAGAGGCCAGAGTAACTGCTACTAGCGATGCAGCCGTATTGACTTTGAATGCAAAAGAAATGCCATACAATGAAGGCATCATGTTGGATTCAAACTATTCTCAGGTTTCTGTAGAAGCGTTTATGTGGAAAACTATTCCTTCTGGTTTGTTGAGCAATGTAATGTATCCTATTGCTAATTTGACAATTGCTAAAACTCAAGGTACTCCAGGTAAGGGTAATCCGAAAATTGTTCGTGATCGTGAAAATGCAGCTCTTGGTTACAGAGGTATCACACACCGTGCAAATGGTATATATCCGTACATTGCTCCTGAGTTGAAAGCCGATTTAAGTGCTACTTACGATACATTGTCTATCGAATGGGATAATAAATATCTTAGTGATGATAATCAATATATTAAAACAACTCCATTAGCTTGTGAATTGTATGTAAATGCTGGTGAACTTAATGACTCTGCATTTATGACAGCTTTAAAAGCTTTTGTAGAAGTTGCTTAATCAAAAAATATAATTCAAACCAAAAAGGGGATTGGGAGTAATATCCCTTTCCCCTTTTATTTTATATACGATTGATATGGAAATGAATGAATCATTGTATTATGCAGAAATAAAACTGCTAACTACGTATTGCCACAACTGCCTAGATAACAAAATGAAGGATAAAATAATGATGTTTCTGTTTAAGAAAACACTTTATGATAATGCTACTACTTTGAATCTTGCAGATGATGCAGAACAGTATTATAATGAAATGCTGAATTTACTTGATATGAGAACGTGTAATTGTACTATTGATGACTGTAAAAATTGTAAAGATGGATATTGCGAATTATGTAAATAAAGTTGGTAAATTGGTTAATCAGTCTACAAAGTACAATGTAAAATTGGATAGAGTTTCGATTACAAATCTAGTACTATTGTTGCATTTAGATAAATTAGCTAAATGGGCGGCTAATAATTTAAATGACGAAGAGTTTCCTATTACTCAGGACGACGTAGATAAAATTATAGGGTATCTTCATTGCTTAAAAAAACAAATGAATTTCTATCCAGAAAAAGATATTGATTCTGATTGTATATTAACTGAAGTAAAGGAACATATAATCCAAGAGTAATATGAATAAAAAGATATCACAATTTGAACTAACAACTAAACTGCAAGAGCAAGACCTCATTACCCTTGTACAAGATGGTAGTAATAAAAATATTACTAGTGGAAGTTTTACTACATCACTATCAGGTACATTTGCTACTAATGAGAGAGTAGATGCTGTAGAAGAAGATGTTGAGATACTAGATACTAAAGTAAATGATAATTATAAAGATCTTAGTAATAAGATAGTAGAAGGAGATACTAGTGTAACTACTAATCTCAACAGTGCTATCACTAGTTACTATGATATATTGAATAATAAGATCATTACTTTAGATACTAAGCATGACACCGATATGTCAGAGATTGGTGGTACTATGCAAGAGTGGATAGATGATATTGACAATAGATCTACATTACAACAATTACAGGATGCTCTCAATAGACTTACTGTGGCTGAAAATACTATTACTGCTTTAGCAGAAGTAATTGCTAATGGCGGGGGTAGTAGTGGTGATGTACCAGGTTATCATACACAACCTTCTAGTACTATTACTTCTTTACAAGGATATTATAAAGGAATAAGTGCTGATCCCTTAGTAAGTACTGATACATTAAATCAAGCATTATCTAAACTTGAAAATCAAGTAGAAGCAGTTGCAGATGGATCTGGTTCTTTACCTGTAATCAAAATGGGTGAAAGTACTACACCTACTGATAGCTATATTTATACTGCCGGTAAAGTAAAACAAGACTACGTATTTAAAAGTGGGGATACTGTACCTGGAAGAATAATATATACTACAGGTATACAGGGAGGGCAAACATTCCGTTCTGGTTGGGATGGAGTTGGAGCTAGTTTGTATCCATCAAATTCTAAATGGAATCTAGAATTAGATAACCTATTTGTTAGAGGTAATATGACAGTTAATGAATTAACTGTAAATGAAATAAAAGCAGTAGGTGGAGATATTTTAGTTACATTAGGTGATATGAAATGTATTAAAGTAGAGGAAAAAGATAATGGATACAAATGTTACTTTGATACAGAAGATGGCACCAAGTATAATGAATTTATTGTAAACGACCAAGCAATATGTCAAAAATTTGATGGACATAATGTAAAAAGATATTGGAGAGCTGTAACAGAAGTAGGTAGTGATTATATATTACTATCTAAGGATGTGTGTGAGCCTGGTAGTAGTACGCCTTCTGCGGATGATGAAATATTATTATTAGGTCATAGAGTAGAAGGAGATGCTGAATATGACAAGCAAATGGAAGATAGACGTAATGCTATTTTCATTTCTGCAAAAGGGTCAAATGCTCCAAGGATTGCCTTTTACTCAGGAATCAATGATTTTACTTTGGAAGGCAAAGATAAAACAGTAATTGGAAAAGATAGTAAATTTGTTGGTACAATCACAGTAGTATCTAAAGATGGAACTGAAACTGGTATCCCTATTTATAGAGGTACGTGGTCAGTGGATAAACAATATTATTATTATGACTGTGTAACATATAATGGTAGTACTTGGATAGCCACTCAGGATAATATTGGCAAAGAACCGAAAGAAGGAAGCCCTTACTGGACAATTTATATTGCAAAAGGAGAAAATGGGCAAGCTGGTGATGATGTTGCAAAATGGGTAGAAATTGTTGGAAATAGAATGTTTTTATATGATTCCCCAGATTTTTCTGGTACTCCTACCCCAAATAATTTAGGATTAAATGCAAATGTATATGGAATTGTGCAACCATCATATCAGTGGACAAATGTAACGAATAATAGTGAAATCGTTGGCTATGGCAATTCCCTAATAGTTACACCTGATATGGTTGCTGATAGAACTGCTATTTTTAGATGTACAGTGACCGATAGTGATACTCAAGCGACATATTATGACGAAATACAGGTTGCTAAATTAGCAAATGGTGCTGAAGGTCTGGATGCATATTATATAGATTTAACAAATTATTCTGCATCTGTCCCATTTGATAGTTCTGGTACTATACTAATAGACCCATCTACAATATATACTGATGTATTTGCATATCATGGAATTACTCAGATACCAATTATTTCTATGACTGCCAAGTTTACTGAGGGTTCTGGTACATGTGAAGTTAAAGATAATAGAGTATCTTTGAAAACATTAACTTCTACTAGTGCAAGAATAACTCTTACAATTGAAGTAGACGAAGGTGTAACAGTAACTAAAGATTGGTATATTAACCAAAGTAAAAATGGAGAAGATGGTTTTAATGGAGAGGATGCCGTTAGAACATATTTAACTGGAGAACAATTTTTTCACTATGCAGAATATGCAAAAATACCAACGCCACAATCAATAACATTAAAAATGGATACTACATTAATGGATGTAGCTTCATATAAATGGTATTGGAAAGTATCTGGTACTTCTGAATGGACCTTGTTAGAAGGAGAAACAAAATCTGAATTAGTTGTAGTTTATAATGGAATCTATTTTCAAACTGGTGAAGATGAGATTACGTTTAGATGTGTTGTAACTAGTGTCAGTGGAATGTCCTTTGAAGATATAATTACAATAAATAATGTTCGAGATGGAGAAAGTGCATACAGAGGAGCGTTAGACAATGAAAGTATGACTGTTCCTGCAAACTACGAAGGTGTTGTTAGCGATTGGTCTCAAGCTACTACTTATGCTAATTTAAGAAGGGGTGGTACAAAATTTGCTAATACTGAATATACTTTAACTTCTTCTCAACTAAGTGGGGTAGGTACATTAAGTATAAATCAGGAAAAGAAACAAATTACTGTTAATAGCTCCAGTATTCCAGAGAATTACGTTACTGTACAATGGCAAATAGATTTTGTACATGAAGGAAAAACTGTAGATACAATAGTGTTATCTTTAGTAAAAAACGTTACTGGTAAAGATGGGGATATTGGTAATTCTTCTATACAAATATATTGTAATACCAATAGTACTCCAACACGTCCTACTTTTACAGAAATGATTTCTTCCAGTGGTGGTACATCTGGATCTTTTGCTTGGTATCCAGATCCTACTAATAGTACTACTACTCTTACTTGGACAAGTACAGGTTATCTTAATCCAAATACAAATAAGATAGATTTATTACCTGATAAATCAGGGTATAGATGGACACAACCTGTGATTTTTTCTCCGTTGAATGGAGAAAATGGTTCAGATGGTAGAGGTGTGAGAAGTGTTACTATGCAATATTATAAATCTACTTCACCAACTTCCTTGTCAGGTGGAAGTTGGAGTTCAACTGCACCAAGTGCAGAGGATGGATATTGGATATGGACTAGATTATATATAGTGTTTGATGATGGAGATTATTCATATACAAATGCAGTATGTACTACAGGTGCAACCGGAAGTACTGGAGATTATGGTCCTGGTTTAAGTTATCGTGGTGAATACTCTTCTTCTACTAGTTATTCTTGGACAACAAACTCTCAAGGAAATGTGAGAGATATAGTAAAATACAGTGGTTCATTTTATGCAGTAAACAGATCTAAAAAAGGTGCTGGTGCGTTTAGTGGAAAAACTCCAAGTTCAAATGCAGGTACAGATGGTGGTAACTATTACTGGGTTAAATTTAATTCTTTTGATAATGTAGCTACAGATTTATTATTTGCAGATAAAGCAACCATTGCAGGATGGGATTTTTATAATACTAATATTCAATCTCAATCTGGTACAATGCGATTAGATGGTAGAACAACTGCTGCCGTTACAAGTAAAATTCATTTAGCAATAGGATCTAATGCGGCATCTTCACCTGGATCTGCACCGTTTAGAGTAGATACTAGCGGTCAATGTTACACATCAAAGCTAAATGCAGTAGGTGGTACTGTAGGAGGATTTGATATTTCGGGAGGTAGAATGACAGGTTCTAATTCAGACAGTTATGGAAACAAGTTCACATTATCCCCTACTATGACTATGTATGGTAGTTATGGAATTCCTTCTGCTGCTGTTGGTTTTGGTTTATCAGCAATTCCAGCAACTACTGGGCAAACATGTCCTGCAGTAGTATTGAATACTTTGAATAGTAGAGAAGGTGCTACAAATGGCTTTACTCTCATATTATATAATGGATCTGCTAGATATAGTAATACCCCACAACGTTGGTTAAATTGTCAACATTATACTAATTCAGGATGGGGATCTGGTTTTTCTGTAGAAAGTAGATACTTCGGAGATTCAAACAATATGGAAAGAACTATTGTCAATTTTGTTCAGTTACCTACTTTAACTCAACTAAAAAATTACGGTTTGGAGTCTAGTGATACTAGTTTTAATGTTAGGGTAAGTAATAGTGGATATTTATATATAGAAGGATAATATGGAACTTAATTTAAAGGAAAGAGCAATTATAATATACAACTTACTTTGGAAATATGATTCTTATGTTAATTTACAAACAAAAGAGTCTATTAAACAAAAAGTTGACTTTACAGAAGAGGAGCTTGAAGGAATTAGTCAATATACTGGTGTAGATGGTAATGTATATACACAGTTTAGTGGCGCCTTGGATCTAGAAACTACCCAAAACTATGAATTTACTGAAAATGAAATAATTTATCTTGCAGATAAAATAATGGTTTTAAATGCAACTAATAGGTTGAATGATGAGGGTATGTCGATGTATGAAAAAATTGAGAACATCTACTCACAAATACAAGCAGAAAAAGGGTTTACAAAAATAGGACCGTGGCAATATGCTAACGCAAAAGAACTAAATAATAACTATTACAATGGTTAAGAATAATGTATATTATGAATGGTTTGCAAGTATAACCGTACCCAATCCAGATCAGGTTGGGTACTGGGTTGACTTGGGAGCAGATTCAAAAGGTAGAATAATTAAAGTTTACAATCGTGATATAGAAAAATGGGTTGTACTCTTTGATGTAAGTAAAGATGACTATATACCACCTTTTATTGGTTCCAATGGTAACTGGTGGGTAGATAATAGAGATACTGGGGTAAAAGCTACCGCAGAGACTCCATACATAGGTGAGAATGATCATTGGTTTACTTATGATCCTATCAACAAAGTATATGTAGATACAGGTATAGAAGCTCGTGGTCTTAGTGCTTATGATATTGCAGTTAAATTAGGTTTCGAAGGTAGTGAACAAGATTGGATTGATAGTTTAAGCAAAGCATCTGAAGATGCAGCTATTGCTGCACTAGAAGCAGCTAACAAAGCAAATGAAGCTGCAGATAAAGCTAACCAAGCTGTAGAAGAAATTGAAGGTATAGTTGACGATGCAATAGCTGCTACTGATAAAGCTGAAGAGATTGCTAGTAATCCACCAAAGATCGTAGATGGTGATTGGTGGATCTATGACTATGATACTAAACAATATGTTAATACTGGTATAGCTGCTATTGGTAGTGCTTTCACTTACAAGAAGGAATATCCTTCAGTTGAAGCAATGGAAGCTGATTGGGGTACTGCTGATGTAAAGTTAGGTGAGTATGTACTTATTAATACTAATAATGTAGAAGATCCTGATGATGCTAAAGTTTACTTAAAGACTCAGAATGGTTGGAAGTTTATTGTCGACTTATCTGGTATACAAGGTATTCAAGGTTGGTCAGCATATGAAGTTGCAGTACAACATGGTTTTGTAGGTACTGAAGCAGAATGGGTTCAATCATTAAAACAACCTGCATTAGATGCAGCAGCAGAAGCATTAGAAGCTAAAGCTCAAGTAGAAGCTACTGAACAAGCTGTTAAACAAGCAGAATCATTACGTGTTACTGCAGAACAAGGTAGAGTCAATGCTGAGAATACCAGAGTAAACAATGAGAATACACGTATCTCCAATGAGGATAGTAGGAAAGCAGAAGAGACTAAAAGGGTAACTGCTGAGAATGAGCGTATTGCTGCAGAGAACTCTAGAAAGTCTGAGGAGGAGATTCGTAAGATTAATGAAGCTAATCGTGTATCTGCTGAAAGTTCTAGAGCTAGTGCAGAAACATTAAGAGCATCTGCTGAAGTTGAACGCAATACAAATGAACAGAAAAGAATTGAGGAAGAAACAAAGAGAATCAGTTCTGAAAAGGGAAGAGTTTCAGCTGAAACCAAACGTGTAGATAACGAAGATGCTAGAATAGCAGCTGAAACAGCTCGTGACACAGCAGAACAGGAAAGGGAATCAAATGAAGCCACTAGACAGGCAAATGAGGCGATTAGAGAGACTCAAGAGGCTGCAAGGGAAAAGAATACAGCTGATGCTATAACTGCCGTAAATGAGGCTAAAACAGCTGCACAACAGGCTACTACAAATGCAACTACTGCTGCTAATAATGCTAACACTCAAGCAGCAAGAGCTAAAGAATATGCAGACAATCCTCCCAAAGTAGGGGACGACGGCTATTGGTATCTTTGGGATGAAGTTGATGATGTATATGTAAATACTGGTTGGCCATCCTCAGGTATTGTATTAAAAGGTAGTCTTGATAGTCCAGAAGATTTAGATACTATAGTAGATCCACAACTTAGTGATTCTTATATTGTTGGTACAGACTTATACTTTTGGAATGGTACTGAATGGGTTAATATGGGTAGATTCCAAGGGCCTCAAGGAGAACCCGGTAAAGATGCTGAACTTAGTAAAGCAGCTATTGAAGCTGTGTTAGTAGGTGAAGTAACTACTCATACTCATGATACTAGGTATTACACTAAGGATCAAACTGATGCTAACATAAAGGTAGTATCAGATGACCTTGCTAACAATTACTATAATAAATCCCAAGTAGATAGTAAATTTACTTCTGTATATATTTTCAAAGGATCTGTAGACACTGTTGAAGATCTTCCTACTGAAGGTAATGTAATTGGTGATGTGTGGAATGTTCGTAAGAATGACACTAACTACGCATGGACAAGCGAAGGTTGGGATGCATTAGGTGGTACTGCTGAATTAGCTTCATTAACATCTAATGGTTTGATGTCTAAAGAAGACTTTGCAAAGTTACAGGGTATTGAAGCAGGTGCACAAGTTAATAAGATTGAGACTATTACTAAAAGAGTAGAACTCAATGTTGTTAATAAGAACGTGACTATTCCAGAGGATATTAAGATCTCAGATACTGAACCTACTGAGGAAGAGATCATGTGGTTAGATCCTAGTGAAAACTATGATTTCACATTTGATGGTTATAGCCAAGCACAAGCAGATGCACGATTTGTACAGAAAGAAGAAGGTAAAGGTCTTTCAACAAATGATTATACGAATGCAGATAAAACTAAAGTAACAAACTTAACTAATTATGTTACTGGTGGTACTGGTGCTGTTACAGATGCTAATGCAGCTACTATTACTTTATCTAAAAAGAATCCAGTGAATGGTTCTGCAAGTACTGATACAGTAGTAATTAACAAAGCCACTACTACTACTGCGGGTGTAATGTCTGCTGCCGATAAGACTAAGCTTGATGCTGCATTAACTGCTTCTGATAATATTGCAACTGCTACTAAGTTAGCTACTGCTAGAACTATATGGGGACAAGCATTTGATGGTAGTGCAAATATTAGTGGTAATATGACTAATGTGGGTCACATCTATATGAACAATTCCCATACTATTTATGTAAAAGATACTAATGGTAATAACCTTGATTCCTTTGGATTTAGTAGTACTAATAATCTTCATATAGGCTACGACCTTGCAGCCAAAGGATATAATACTTATATAAATAGCAACGAAATCTATTTTAGAACTTCGGCAAATAACGTCGAAAGAATGAGGATAACATCTGATGGTAAAGTAGGTATAGGTACTTCTGCTCCAGAAAGAATGTTGGACGTTGCTGGAGGCGTTCAATTTAAAGCTGACATAGATAATATTATTAAAATTCCTGTAAAATCAACAGGTTCTGGTCATGCTCCCGGTATGCACTTTTATACGAAAGATGGAGCAACTAGAATTGGTGGTGTTGGAGGATATGTAGACAATCCTAGTTCTGAAAACTATCGATCATATGTCGGATGGGGTGATAGCCCATTTGATTTAAATTCATCTTTAACAGTATCAAATAGTTCTATAACCTATAAAGGAAATAAAGTATGGCATGCTGATAATGACGGTGCAGGTAGTGGATTAGATGCTGATTTGTTAGATGGTTATCAATTAGTTACTATTGGAAATGCTACTGGTCCTCATTCTGTTTTTAGCAGGCCATCTATTGGAAATGAATTCAGATCTTGGTATATAGGTAATTTACCAACTGTAGCTTCCACTGGTACTGGAGAAGCTAAAGTAGTATTCAACATTTACGGTTTGACTAACTTTGCTTCTACAGAAGAAATATTTACTACTATTACTGCCAGTACAAGAGGAAAAATTGGAGTTGAGGTTGTAAATCACATAGGAGATGCAAGTCAATATAAAGTTGGTTATGTAGCTACTGATTCAGAAGTACAAATTTGGGTAACAAATCTACAAAGATATGGAGGAACTTCCAGTTTGGATATCTGCGTTAGTAAACAATTTACTTTAGTAAATTCTGTTCAAACTACTGTTCCTGAGAATATTGTATATGTAAATGTAGGTAAAATTGTTACTACTTCCAATCTAGAAGATACTCTAGCATATTGGTATGAAAATGATGAAAACAATTCATCCACAACATGTGCAACAGGTGGTAATAGAAATGTAATTGAATCATTAAGAAGTAAGTTCAAGAGATGTATTGCTAAACCATATGGAGATGATGCTGCATTGATTAGTTATTGTAATGAAAGTCATTCTAAGAAATGGCCAGATAATACAGACATAACTTATACTGGAAGAAACCAAGAAAACATGATGGTGCATTTCCCTAAATATTACCATAAAACTATTGAAAGAAGTCCTGGCATTTGGAGAACATATATATCTGAACAACAAATAGATAGTGATTACATTGAAGAACCTGAAAGATTAGTAGGAGTTTATGAAGCTTACAAATATTCAGATCTCAATTGGTTGTGTAGTGATGGAGGAGTAGAATCTACTCATTCACAAACATTAGCAACATTTGTAACACAAGCTAAAGCAAATGGTTCAATGTGGGGTATACAGGATTATAGAATTCATGCTACTATAGCTAGAATGTTCTGTGCTTACTACAAGACTACTAACATTAGTACTTCTAATTCATCAATACCTTGTTCTGGCGGTACTAAAGTGTATAATGCTGGTAAAACAGGTGGTACTATATCTTTAGGTAATAAGGATGGTAGACTAGCAACTTTAGAAGATTCTACACATTATTCCACTAGCTTCTTAGGACTTGAAGACTGCTATTACAGTAGGTGGGAGTTTGTACAAGGAATAAACATTTTAAAAGGTAAATACGTTGTATATGACGGAGGTTCATTCCCAGATAAGGATGTAGCAGAGCTTGAAGCAGCAGGTGCTACTAATATCAGAGTTGCAGGCTATGAACCTAATCCAGCTGCAACTGGAGCATATAATGGATGGACTAAAGCCATAGCTCAAGGTAAATATGGTGATGTACTTCCTACAGCACATGGTGGATCTGAAACTACTTACTATTCCGATCATAGTTGGTTTAATCCAACAGGAAATAGAATCTTTCTACGGTCGGGTACTTCGGATTATGGTTTTCGGTGCGGGGTCTTCATGGCTCGTGCTGATAGTGCTTCCTCGAGTTCGAGGGCGACTGTCGGTGCAAGATTAGCCTTTTACGGTAAGATCGTTGTAGTTGATTCAGATACATTTAAGAAAATGCAGGCATAGTCCTGAGTAATATAGATAATTAAATATTAATAACAAGGGCGGGATCTAAAAGAATTACTATGAGATGACTTTATAGTAAGACTGCTGTCACATTATTTCATACTTGAAAAAACAGTCAGGTAATTCAGATAATGGTTCTCAATGCAGAGTCTTCATAGCTAATGCTAATATGGAAACTGTCATAATTTATGGTATCGCTTTACGAGATCTTATAATTTTAAAGATTATAGACAAAAATTATTAAGTAGTTATGGAATTAAAGAAAGTACAGGGTGATAATATACCTGAAGTAATAGAATACCTAGGAATGAATAAATGGGCAGTTAGATGGGATATTGAAGAAGTTAATTCTGAAGATATACATGGTTATGCTTATTATGAATTAAAATTCAATGAACAACCAACTTATGATTCTTTCGTAAGTAAGGTTATCAGAACTAGATATAGTGCAGATGAGGAAGCAGCATTAAAATCTAATATGGTTGAACAATTGCTTAGTGGCAGTCAACCTATTACCAGATATGATGAATGGCAATCTTTTCAAACACTTAGAACAGAAGCTAAAACAATTGGCAAACAAATATTTAATATTTAATTATGGTAATTAAAGTAAAATATAATGGAGAATGGGTTAAAATACCATACTTAAGTAGTGATCATGGTCAGGAACTAGTAGAAGAAGCCCCGAAAGATAATAAGCAGTATGCTAGACAAGATGGCACATGGACTGTAGTTAATATACCAGAAGTTGACTTTACTGAGGTATATGAAGCAATTGATACTAAAGTAGATAAAGTTGATGGTAAGGGGTTAAGTACTAATGATTATATTACTGCGGATAAAACCAAAGTTACAAACATCAATGAGGTAGTTGAAGCTGCTACTAAGAATATTACAGCAACAGGTATCTCTATTACTCTGGATAAAAGGAACTTAGTAACCAATGTAGTAGAAAATATAGAATTGAATCTTCCTGCATCTACTACAGCTTTAGCTGGTTTGATGTTACCTTCAGATAAGACAAAGTTGAATGGCATTGCTGCTGGTGCCGAAGTAAATGTTAATGCCGATTGGAATGCTACAGAAGGAGATGCATTGATATTGAATAAACCAATATTGGCTACTGTAGCTACATCTGGTAGTTACAACGATCTTACTGGTAAACCTACCATACCTACCGTAGACGTTAACAAAAAATATGTAGATGATAAATTAGCTACTAAAGCTGATTTAGCGGATTGTACAGTGTTTGACATCTTCATGAAAGTGGCAAACGGCGATACTCCATCTATATCTCAAGAAGACTATAATACATTACTAGAGAAGCTTCCAAACGGTTTTGTTAATACACTTCCAATTAGAGATAATGGTGTGTATATATCGAGTCTTTTTGGCGGATATAACACCAATGGTGATAATTCTATTTGGTTTTATGCGCAACAAACTATGGGGGTTAATCATTGTTCTATACAAATGTGGATACGTCAGAATTTAGATGTGGAAACTCAGATTAATAATGATTTTTTAATTCCGGTAACTGATGGAATTTCTATACAGGCAAGTATTACAGATAATTCTACTGATCCTAATGTTAAGGAAGTAATAATACATACTACAGGTGACGGATCAAAAGCTTTAATGAATGATGGCAAGTATCGTAAGCTTCCCGTGTACGGGAGGAACCTGTTGCTGGGATCGGGGAAGGAGGTGAGTAATTCCAAGTATGAGATGGCTGATTATTGGCTAACTGAACCGATATCTAAAGGAACACAAGTAACATTGACTATTTTTGGAGAGTTGGGTGATGATAAGGAAATGTTCACTATATATAACTCTACTGGTGCAGTAGGTTCTATGGCTCAGTTCAGCAAGGCTGACTTTGTGAATGGGAAGGCCAGTAAGACTTTTAAATGGATTACTAATATCGGAGATGCAGTAGCTGATAATACACATATGATTGTATTTAGTTCTCCTAAAACTGGCACATCAACTTCCACCATCCATAAGATTAAACTTGAATATGGTGATATTTCTACTGAATGGTCTCCAGCTTGGGAAGATATACCAGATCTAGAAGAAAGATA
>UMEW01032689.1_pt1 | contig 14607 bp, 23 predicted proteins | sample 1964851 | NCBI WGS metagenome assembly UMEW01 (sample SAMEA4836030, study PRJEB28245) | human gut metagenome | biome: gut microbiome; material: fecal sample | place: Denmark | collected 2008 | reverse complement strand
GTCCCTTTAATGCCTGGTTTACGTTTGACCGGCTGTTATATCTTGTGATCAATAAACCGGCTATCTGCAATTCATGGTTGCAATACTTCCGTACGTTCTGGATAATCCCGTAAAACTGTGTTAATCCCTGTAATGAGAATATATCCCCAGCTCCGACCGGGATAATCAGCTTATTTGCTGCTGTAAGGGCATTAGTTACCAGTATTCCCAATGTTGGCGGTGTATCAATCACAATATAATCATACTGCTCTTTGATTGAATCCAGAGCCTCTTTGAGCATATACTCACGCCCTGTCTGTGTAAATTCGCTGTCAGCCGCAGCCAATAACAGACTACCCGGCAACAAGTCAAAACCTAGCCTAACAGGAACAATGGTTTCCCCTACAGTCTTTTCACCCTTAAATACGTCATATAAATTCGCTACACTCAACACATCAACACCGGTCATAAAACTTGCATTGGTCTGTGGGTCCAGATCGCATAATAACACCCTATGCCCTTTTGAATAAAGTCCTGATGCAAGAACTGTTGACGTTGTAGTTTTTCCAACTCCGCCCTTTTGATTCGCAACTGCGATTATCTGCATAAAGTCCCCCTATTTCTTGTATTAATACATATGTTAATACTAATGTTAATACGATGGTTAATTTTCATGTTAATACTTGTATTAATCTTACAACGTAACCGATAAAGAAGCAAGAAAAAGCGGTGCATGGTTTCCCACGTACCGCCCCTTTAGTTCATGCTTCCCAATTCCGAACAAATCTTTTTACGAAAACATATATGCGTTCTGCCAATGTTTCGTCATTAATCTGCTGTATAAGCTGTATAAGCTCTTTCTTATAATCCATAAACATTACCTCCAGTACCTTTTCGGAATGTCAGCTATAAAGAGGTAAATGTACCGCAGAATCTTCTCTGACTGGATTGCATTGAGCATTATCTCAATTTCTTTTCTATAATCCATTATTAATACCCCCATTGCTCCTTGAATGAAATAATCATATTGTATAAGAACTTCATAAATTTTTCGCTTTCTATTTTCTGAATCGCCTCAATAACCTTTTTCTTATAGTTCATGTTCATTTCTCCTTCAAGTAAAGGTATTCCAGTAATTTGTACACCCTTTTCAGTGTGCTCTCTGTCTTAACTTTATCCAATAGTGTAATAATCATTTTCTTATAGTCCATATCTTCACACCTACCGTCCCATCAATCCATTTGTAAAAGAATCTATACATTCAAGATGTCTTAAATCTCTTATCATGAAAAGCTTTGTTATAATGAGGTACCTCTTCCAGTCTTCTTTGCTTAAAGTAGAATTTTCATTAGTCATGACAATTTGGAAAAGTTTGGCTACTTGATAAGTGAGCTGCAAAGACTTTTTATTTTTGTTGGCTTTGACAATTTCTGCAATTGCTTTTCTGCAAGGAACCTGAGTTAAATCACATCTCTCCATCGTTTTCTATCTCCTGTTCCTCTTCAATCTGATGTTTATAGGCACTCTTCGCAATTCCATATATAAATGCCAATGTTTCCTCAGAATATATACGTGAAACAAAATTAATAATATCAAGCTGCATCGTAGCAACAGATTTTTGAGTATAGTATAAATCTCTGAGTTCTTCCGTTTCTTGCAACTCTGCTTTCAATTTTTCAATTTCTGCTGCCTGTTCTGCGATAATCTCAGATGCAAGAGTAGGGTTCTTACAAGAAGTGTCTTTTTTGTTTAATCTATCATTCATTTATCAAGGTTCCTTTCTATCAATTAATATCCTTTCAACAGCCAGTCCAGGAACATCCAAACCGGTGTGAGAATCAAGACGGTTAATATAAAAAGCTGTAATGCCTGGAGTGCTTTCTGTTTAATGGTTCTTCTGAGTGCTTTCTTAAATCTGAATTCCCATTCGTCATAGGTCATTGTTCTTTGCATTGCTATTCCTCCCTATTGTACGGGCGAACCTTATATGATAGAATATATTTCATACAGGCTTCAAGCCCTGTGTGTTTAAACAGTCCTTTTTCGCTTTGGTCGGTGAGTGGGACTGTTTTTTATTTACTGTTTCCGAATTCCTTAAGAAACTTATCAAGCGACATTCTTATAACTTCTGCCTTTGTTCGTTCATGTTTCACAGAATATTCAACCAAATTGTTATACATCCTATCATCAACACGAACCTTTATATCATGGCGTTTCGCTCCTGGTTCTACCGGTCTCCCTGGTTTCTTTGGAACTGTCACTATTTCACCCCTTTCTATTGTTGAGTTCCAATAATTGCATTATATTACTGAGTTCCAATAATGTCAATAAAAAAAGGCCCGGAAAATTATTCCGAACCTATTTGCATTATTTATTATGTTCTTTTATAAGTTTGTCCAGTGTCGGTCTGGATACTTCAAGAATCTTTGCAAGCTCAGTTTTATTGATTTCTCGTTTTTGGTATCTGCTGTACTCTTTTTCAAACTGTTCTTCGTCAATAACTACTGCCTTGCGCCCTTTATACTTCTTGTCTTCAGGTTTTCTGCTCTTATCAAGCTCTTTCTGCACTGCTATTCCTTCTTTCTGACGTTCTAAAAGATTCTGACGCTCAAATTCTGCAATGGCTCCAATCATTGTAAGCATCAGTTTTCCTGTTGGTGTGCTGCTATCAATATTTTCTTTGTTACTGACAAGGTGAACACCCTTTTTATTTAAGGTTTCAACGATTTCCAATAAATCTTTTGTGCTTCTGGCCAATCGCGAAAAATCATGAATATAAACTGTATCCCCCTCGCGCACATAATCCAGCATCAACTGTAACTGTGGTCTGTTTGTGTCCTTTCCAGATACCTTTTCTGTGAACCATTTCTCTATATCATGTTTTTTTAATGCTTCAACCTGCCTTGCTTCGTTCTGATCTACTGTTGATACTCTTACATAACCTACATTCGCCATACTGTTCGCCCTCCCACGTTCTTTCTTGTTCATATTATATCATTTTGTAAATTTAGAATCAATAACCTTATTTACATTTTGTAAAAATATCCAAAATCGAACCTCAGGCTTACAATATAATGGCTTTTCGCTATGTAAATTTATACTATACCCCAGTTTTACACATTTACAAGCGTACATCATGCACACTTGTCCTAACAAAAGAATATAGTTCGTATTAATATAATTATTAATATTTATGTTAATACACGTATTAATACTTGAAATACATACATTTTCTATGTTATACTAAAGCAAGTAATTTGAGCTACGCTGGTGTAGGCTTAAGACATGGGTCAACGCTGGAGCATTAAAGCTACTGTTTTGTACAGTGGCTTTTTTGTTGCAATTTAGTGTCTTTTTGTTTTATATGTGCTATAATAAATGCAGATAAAATGATCACCTTTCTACTAATAGAGGCAGAATCCCAGTTGCCCGGCACGCAGGAGCAACACAAAACGGGGTTCTGTCTTTTTATGCGTTTACTTTTTAATCTCCGTTTTCATTCGCCTAACTGCATCCTTGGAAAGTTTGTAAAAATCCTGAAAAATAACAGGCGGATGTTTCGTCTCTTTGTCGGAATCTTTAATATATATCGTCTTGATGCAGCTATGAACTGCAAAATATGCTGCCAATTCACTGCCAAGTTCACTTAGTGCAATCTGATATGCTTTTTCAATATTTTCTTTTGAAATCTTATAATATCTTCCGAACTCAAGAACTAAATAATTGATATAGTGTTCCATCCATGCGTGCCGCCTCCCTGTTATTCGGTTCGTGTTGCCATCTTCTGTGAAAGTCCTTTTACATATTGTGCCGCTGGTGATCTTGAATCATCAGACTTAGCCGAAATGTTGACATGATCAGTATTAACAATCTCAACAGGTTCTTGCTCTTTCTTTTTCTGCTCTTCTGCGTTTAATTTTGCGAAATTCTTTTGATTTATTCGGCTGATCTGAATGCCTTCAATGCATTTGCCTTCGTACTCTTTTTCAAGCCTATTCAAAAATGTTCCGCTGGCAAGAACTTTAATCATCATGCTGTTGCCATCGCTTCCGTTTCTTCCATTCTCTGTTCCGGTTAATGCTCCACGATATTCGTACAGCACTTTGTTAATCTGTTTCTGCACTGTATCAAGCGTTTCATTTGCTTTTTCTTCATTTGGAACATTCATTTTAAAGTTATTGTCTGCCGCCATCTTTTCTACTTTTCTGACGCAAAACATTGAACGGCTTTTCATGGCTTCTTTGCAAAAAGCTGTTATCTCTGATTCTTCGAGCTGTACACCAGACTGTGAAATGATATTCAATTTATCTAATAACACAAGGTCAATGTGTCCAGGCAAATACTTGTCTGCATTGCTAATTCTGCGATCACTTATAGCTTCATTTATTCTTTCATGATACATTTTATAAGTTGATTTAAAATGCTTTTCATATTCTGCGTCAAGAGATGCAAGTTCCTCTTTTAATGCTCTTTCGTTCAATCTATCTTTAGCCCTTGCGACTTCTTTCATCTTATTATTCGCAAGGCTGTCTATATCTGTTTTGAACTGTTTTAACAATGTTCTAATTTCATCAAATTTTCCCATTTACTTATTCTCCTTTCTCTGCCGGAATAACCTCTGTAATTACTGGGCAAATTTCCGCGCAACCGTAACCTTTTCGAGTACCAAAACCTAATTTAACTTGTTCCCCGATATTCACTTCAAAATCTCTAGGGGCTGAAATACGTGCCGGCTTGCCATTAAAGCAAATAATCAAGCTTTCGAAGCAATACGGCCGCCCGTCTCTTCCAACTCCTGATTTGCATTCTTTTGATATTACTTTGTACATTTTTTCTGTCATTTTATTTATCTCCTTTTCCTCTAACAGGGAAATCCCTGTGTTTTTACTTTTATTGTCACCAGGCGTCAACAGTTGTTACAGCTCTGGCCGTTCCATTTCCGGAAGCTCTAACACCGCTTTGTGTCTTTCCGCTATCTCTGCCGCTGTTCTTGTCGGTGTCATTTCATTGTTTTTATTCGATGTCACTAATTTGAACTCATTTGTATTAAGATAATCGTGGTTATTGCTCACATCGTTCAAATATACGACTGGCGGTATCTTAAACCGAAATGCAAGCTGCTTCTTTGCCGCTAAGATAGATTCTTTGATATATTCAATCGTATCTGCCCAGTCTTGACTCCGTTTAGCATAATTAAGAACTGTTTGTTTAGTGATTCCCAGAAAGATACACCAGCCTTCAATGTCTGGAATCAGCTTTTCTTCATTCTCTTTGTTTGCATCAGCGATATATTGAAAATATCGTTGTGTTGCCAACACAAAAGCCTCCATGCCTTCCTGATTGTCCGGAAAACTTGACAATCTCCCTGCTTTACGTTCTCCTAATTGTTCGATGGATACTGTCAAAAGTGCATCAAGATCATTCATATCGCCAATGCAATCATCACTTTTCTGGTATTTCTTCGCATATGCACCCATAATACGAACACCTCTCTCGTCTCTTTTTCTGATTTCTTCACTCACTATTTGAGCCCCCTTTTTTAGTGTCAAAAATTGTTCGCTGCGGTGGCTTTCTCCCGTTCTCCGCAAGGATTTTTTCCGCCCATCGTTCAAAACGATCAAGCCTGTGTGTTGCCTGTGCATGTCCCGGATTTTTATTTTTTGTTGGCATTATTTGCCTCCTTTCGCTTTCTGCTCAATTTCATTGACAACCAAAAGTATCAAATTCTGTGCAAACTGTTTTTCTGGTGTGACTGCATACTTTTTTCCAAAAGCTTCAGCCGCTTGAAACAATTGCTCCCACGCTGGTGTATCATCTTCTGCAATTCCAAAAAAACGTTTATGTATGGCCCATGCTTCTTGCCATATCGAAAAATACGTATCTTTAAAATTTTTCATTTAGTTCCTTTCCGCTAAAAGTTTTCTATGGTTCATAGATTTTTGGTTACCTAACAAATGGAAAGATGCTTTTCTGTTAGGTTCTTAAAAATCCAGTAAAATCAAGGGTTTCAAGAGTTCATGTGCAAAATGTGTATTTTATATGTAAGCTCCTTGTAATTTTAAATAGGAGATATGACTCATGTAAAATGCACAAAGTGCACATTTAGTATTTTTAATCAAACGGACTAGGCTCATCTGTCGGTATAAACTTCTCATCAGTAGCAATTACATAATCCTTAACTACGTTGCGAAATGTCCGACCGCCAACAGTTCCCGTTTTTGCGAAAATCCCTTTGCTTTTCAACTCTGCAAAGAAATTATTCTTGTTTTCAGTTCCAAAACCGTTGTCATCGCACCATTTCCCGTACTCTGTGTATATATCTTTAGCCTTAGAATTTTTTCCCGGAATTTTCACCAAACATTCCTGGATAAATCCACCGACTTTATCTGAATCAGACTGGTACTGATCTGTTGCAGCTTGAACCTCTTTAGGTGGCAAAGCTCCCTCTTCGTGATACTTTTTCAACCCTTCCAGGCACCAATTCAGCAGCCCTGAAAGATTTTCTGGTTGTTTCAATCTGTCCTTTAGTCCCTTATCCTGCTCTTCCGGAGAAAAATGCTTATTAAAGGTAATTACATTGATTCTTCCAGAAGAGAATAATGTCTGATCTGTAATGGTTGGTAAAAAATTCGTATTGATAAACAGCTTGAATACCGGTACAAACTGAAATTCATTCTGATGTAAAAACCTTGCTGTTATGCTATCTCGACCAAGTAGAGTTTTGAGAAGAGCTGCATCAAAGACCATTTTTTTTGGCGGCTCACTGGCATTCAAAAAACGACAACCTCTCAATCGGGCAATATCACCACTGGCCTGTCTGGAGTCTGTGTTTGTCTTCGTGGCCAATGTCTCTGGCTTCATATTCAGAGCATAACCATCTGTGTTTCCGAGCATATATGCAAACGTTTCGACACATGTAGATTTGCCATTTCTCGTGGTAGATCCATATAGCAAATAACACGCTTCTTCTTCAGTGCCTCCCGTAAGCGAATACCCCAGAAGTTTCTGCAGGTATTCAATCTTATCCGCATCACTCTCCAAAACTTCATCAATAAATTTTTCCCACTCCGTAGCCGGTGCGTCTGGATCATAAACAACGTTTGCAATCTTTGAGCAAAGCAATTCCGGAGAATGTTTCTTAAATTCAAAGGTTTTTAAATTCAATACTCCATTCCGACAATTTAATATGTACAAATCTTTATCCATATCTTCCGAATAAAAGAAATAGTGATCTCTGGCATCTTTTACCATTGTTTCCCTGTATCGCAACTGTCCTAATCGGGTACAATGCTTCATAAGTGGTTCTTTTACTTTTTCGTCTTTTATTTGCAAACAATACATGATTAAGGCATCCGCAAGCTCCTTTGCATATTTGCTTGTAACCATCCCGCCCACATCCTGCTTCCACACACCATTCTTGTAAAAAAACCATTCTTTAACTGTGGCATTATATCTACAGGAATCTTTAAACACAGAAGCAAATAGCCAACCATTTCCCAAATCATTTAGTTCCATGTTTATTTCTGGCTTTAATTCTTTTAATTTCTCGATAATTTCCCTATTCTGCATTTCATTCTTTAACCTGCCTTTTGTGTCTTCATACCTTGCCTAATAGGCAGTTTTAAGTCTGCACTCATTGTTTCAAGACCGCATAATTCATTTAACTCTACGATTGATTTCATTCTCAAATCTACGCACCAACACCAAACAGTTGAGAATACTGGAATATGTTCACTCTTCAAAAGGTTTTCGTACATTTCAATCTTAGCCTTCAGTTCGTCCACTCTGTTTACCCATCGACTTTTTTCGACTTTCTTTGCTCTTATTTCCTGCTCACGCTTCCGTTCAAGTTCCTGTACTTTATTCCTTGTCAGATGTGTGTTTTTCATATCTACCGGAAGATCAAACGTTTCAGCCATCATTTTGGCGGATTTCCAGTTATCAATGTTCTGAGTGATTGCCACAAATTTGATGCAATCCCCGGACGTTCCAGTTGAAAAATCGTAAAACCCTTTACCCAAACCGTCGTACAATTTGCAGGATGCTGTTTTTTCCTGGCTGAACGGCGATTTTATGAATCCGCTCCGATTTGGTTCATACCCAAGAAATCGGGCAACATCCGGCATTCTTAGCATATCATTTACTTCTTTAATTAAACTCAACAACTCATCTCCTTTCATTACAACTATTTTAAATATGTTAGATTTGGCGGAAGATGTCAGAAAAAGCCCTTACAGACTCTCTACCTATAAAGTTTTTTCACAATTTCATTAATTGCCGCTTCGACTTTTGCCTTACGATCTGGTTTCATTTCTACTCGCATCCATCTGCAAAGCGTTGTGTCTGCAATTCCGATCTGGTCAGCAATCTCGCAAAACTTAATTCTATTTGCTTCAACGATATCTCTAATTTCTTTATTTGCCTTCACTGTGCCTTCTCCTTTCACTAGTAGTAATTTCTCTTGCTATATACAGTTTAGCATGATATACTATGCAATAACAAGCTGACTATGAGGCGGTTCTAATATTATTTTAGGAGGTTATATGTATTTTGAGACGTACTTTGGATAATGGATTTAAAAAAGCCCGGAAACGTGCCGGACTAACACAACCAGAATTCTGTGATAAATTCAATGAATTTGAGAAAAATACAATTAAAGATGATTCTCAGAGAAGCAGTGTTACTTTAGATACTTGCAGAAACTGGGAACAGGGAAGAAAATTGCCACGTGCTGGAACCTTGATAGAATTATCTAAATTTTATGGAGTTTCTACTGACTTTCTTTTGGGATTGTCAGAATGCACATCTGTTGAAAACGAAGATATAAGGAAGCGAATCGGATTAGATGATGAAAGTATAGCAGCCCTAGAAACAGCGGTTAAAGAATCAAAAATACAAGATATTTATTCAAACGATACTAAAAAAACCTTGTCCGTTGTAGATACTATTAATGTTATGTTTAAACATTCCATGCTTGTAAATGTTGCTAATGCATTTCGTAATTTTTTAGAAACTAAATATTGCGTACCAGTTCAATATGATTCTTCATTGAATAAATTCGTTTACTCTGATAGCAATTTTTCTAAATTAAATAATGAAAACCTTGATAAATTACTTAAGCAACATGATATAAACGTTTCTTTTCCTCAAGAATATATCATGCATCTTGCTAGTAACCCAGACAAACCGGAAGATCACATATCCTTTGGACTGTCAAACGCATTTCTTGAATCAGTGGCATTAAAACAAATTGAACAATGGTTTTACACTATTAAGCAGATTTATAAAGAAGAACATGATAATCAATAATATTAACAGTCCCGTAAATTAAAATACGGGACTGTCCTCTTGTATTAATCATTATATTAATACATGTATTAACTACTGTATTAATACGCTTATATCAAATAATTTGTAACAGTTACATCCAGTCGCCAGTGGCTCAGATGAAACACCGACACCATCATCAAAGCAAGCCGGTTATACTCCGTCTCTTTACCCTGTTCAATAGCTTTCTGCCGGTTCTCTCCCCTTAACTTGTATGGTTTTTCATTCATAATATCGTGTAAGAATCTCTTGTTAGAATCTCCTGGCCTATGAAATTCCTTGTATCTGGCCGCAAGCTCTTTTCTGCATTGGTATTTGTATCCTGGCTCATTCTTTAAACGGTCATAATAATATTTGTAAGCCCTCTGAGCCTGTTCCCTTCGGATACCATGGAGATCTATTTTATTATTCATCTCATCTGAAGAAAATAGTTTCTGATCAGGATTCACACCCCGGAATATCTCTATAACACTTTTCTCATCTTCTGGAAGTAATCTTTGAAGCTGTCGTTTACCGCCTTTCCCTCTGGATACATTTACACACAGATATCCAGATTCGTCCTCTGTTAGGTCTGTTCCTGTCAATCTGGATAATTCTGCCCTGCGGATTCCAACCGCCTTTTGCAAGCAGATAAGGCGGTTGTAGCGTGCTTCTGTAGCTTCAATTTTCCCTTGTCTATTTGCGTCCTGGTTCCGGCTTCGTATAATTTTACCGGCTGTCCGTTTCGGCTTCTCTATCTCATTCATATTAATTCCTGTAGCTTTGCATGGTGCCGCCAATCTCCTATGTATCGTAGCCGGGCTATATCCGGTTTTTTCAAGCTGTTTCTCATATCCCTGCAACAATTCTTTTTCTTTCCCTTGCAGCTGATCGGGACGTTTCACGCCCTGTACCTTACAGTACCCGGCAAATAGTTTACAGTCTTTTTTATATGCTGTTACCGTCTGATTATCCGTGATCCCCTTCAATGCAGCATCTATCAGCGTTGCCTGTATGCTTCTATATCTTCCCATTTTTTCTCACCTCTTCTCAATTCATCATTTTGATGATTTCTTAACGATTCGTCATTTTGACGATTTGCTTTATACTGCTCCTAACCTCAGATTTTTGTTTAACTGTCTGTTCTTCTGCCTTTTTAGTGACTTAGCCTTGTCAATGAGTTCTGTACTGTTCAGACGGTGTTTAGTTCACCACTCCTTGCGGAGTCAGTACATAATAGCTATATAACATTTACAAGTGTAGGCAAATTCACACTTGTTAGTTGTTCTCTGCTATCCTCTAAGTGGTTATTTTCTTTACAGAATCAGCTGTAAAAGTTAGAATATAACCTGTTTTTCGTGCTTAACTGGTTATTCTCTATCCGGATTACCCGGCAAAGAATAACCATTAGCTTTTTTCTCCTCCTCGTCTTCAAAATATGTTTTCAGTTATAATATGTTATTTTTACTCACACTTAAAAAACAAAATAATTTCTCGAAAAATAGAGTTCTATGTTAGTATCATAAATTAATTTCTGCAAAAAAATAGAAGTGTCTATACACTTCCTGTCCTTGCTATTCTATGGTTGTTGATCACCTCGAAATATGGTATAATATGACTACGGAAAGTCAGAACGTATAAGGCGGCCTACCCTCTTTTTCGGAGGGGCTACCCTCCAGACGCAAGAAAGGAGGGCGATGCCAATGGTTACATATTCGGAATTATTCCAATTTTGTACATTCATTGTTGCTCTTGTTGGATTGTGTTACACGATCTTCAAGAAAAGAAAATAGCCGCCCACTACTCGCAATAGTGAACGGCTGTTAACAGTTTTTCGCATATAATCGGGTAGGCCGTACGTTTCTGGCTTTCCCTTTTTGTATCTTTACTATAGCACCTTTAATTCATTTTATCAAGGCTAAATGCTTCTTAAATCTTCTAATATCTTCTTATAGCCTCTAACTACTTCTTAAATCCTATTTTTTAATTTATGATACTATTATTTCCAGTATTTGTATACTGTCGGTTTGCTTAATCCTGTTTCTTTAATGCAGTCTGCCTTTCTGCCCTCCGGATGATTTGCTTGCCACTCTTTCACAATATCTTCTTTCTTTGGCCGCCCCTCTTTATTTCTCCATTCTTTATTATTATTAAGTTCATCCCTAATAAAATTCATCAATTTAATATGATCAGCCTGCTTTCTTCCATTTCTCTTATTTTTAGGAAACTCAATACCGCTACGATATTCTGCAGCATCCCTCGGATAATTAATATACCCCTGCTGATATATCTCTAATGCATCCAGCATATCCGCTGTTGTAAAATGATTATTCTCATCTGTTGTCAACGTCTCAAAAAAATCTAACAATGCGTTGCAGTCTTGTTCAAGTTCTTCATAGGTCACTGGATCCGGATTCTTTTTCTCATCATAGAAACTGCATTTCATTGCAAAAGCCACTAAAACCATCATACAATGATAACGGTGACCTAAACGGGCCTCTTCGTATACTCTACGCTTCCACCAGTCATATAAATTTCTTGAAACATGCCATGCTCTGGGCGGCTCCTGTCTCACAATCTTCCTTTCGTACCATTCCGGATACTTTTCTTTAGCTTCGTCCAATGTTAATGCTGATTTATAACGAAACTCTGTTACCTGGTATTCTTTCCCTACAAACTGATTCAAGTACTCCATGGAAACCTTTTCACCTGTCAGGAATGCCCTTGTTTTGGCTCCGTTCTTCGTAATCGTCCCAACCATACGGAAACCTTGATAAATGCCCTCATACTGAATATCTTTGTCATCTTCAATATCCACTATACCCTCATTCCAAGTCAAGCGTGTAAGCTCATGCTTAAATTTCTGCAGTTGCTCAACTGTATTCGGAAATAATGGAATCGGTTTTTCTAATAAATAGCACAGATGCACCCCTGTTCCGGAACTGACAATTACTGTCGGCTTAGGCAAACGTTCTGCATTCTGAACATGCCCCACCCAGTAATCTATAAGACCTTGTGGTGTATCACCCTTTATCCAGATATGATCTAAATCTATAATAATCCCATACAAGGCTCTGGCATTCTTTGCAGTATTCTGTTTACCAGCATAAGACAATGGACTAATCAAACAGAAATCATCTGTCTTTGTTACTTCATCAACCGCATTCAACTCATCAGTTACTGTATATCGTTTTATTAATGGCTTTCCATCTTTTCTTTTTTGCTGAGTGATACTTACAATGATTCCACAATATTTTCCCTTTGTCATTTTCCCTTCAGAATCAAGAGCACCCTCCGGAAACATCATCCTATAAAAATCTTTACTTTTTATCTCATCAAAGTATAAATTCAGCCATTCTGTTATATAATTCATATATAGTATATCTCCTGTTCCAAAACCCTATAGTCCGTCCGTATATTATCAATGAAGTATTTTTACCTTTTAGAGCTATTATAACGGACTACTCACACACTGTCAAATAGTCCGTTCGTATATTATCAATACTGTTTTTTTACCTTTTAATTGGTGTTATTTATTATTTTTTGACACTTTATTTTTCTTTCTGATTTCTTCCTGTGCCGTATCAATTGCAACATCAAGCTCAAGGTCTTCTTTGTAAGATCTCATAAATCTAAAGTATGTACTCCTGCTGATCTGCATCTTTCCCATGATATCGGCCATAGTTTTTCCGTCCTTGACAAGGCTGCAAAATTCAACATACTTTTTTATCCATGCAGCATCATTTTTCTTTCTTCCTGCACCTCTGGCATTATGAATCGGTTCTGTCTGGCTCCGGAGTTTTCTATTCTCTTCCTGAAGCTCCTGTATCTGCTTCAGATAAAATTCACTTGATTCCTCCATCGTTTTACCAATAGCTGTTGTATTCTTATGAGATTCATCAACGCTATTCTCCAGATCTTCGACTTTCTGTTTAAGGACTTCATTATCTTTTTTCAGTCGCTTGTTCTCAAATTTCAGTTGCCTGCGTTCACTATCAATATCAGCTATCTCTTTTTTTAATATTTGACACTCTAACACGGCCTTATTGCTATCATTTTTTTCCGCATTTTCTCCCATGATTTTAATATTGATTTCAAGCTGCCTAATCGTAAGCTTCGCATCATCCAGTGATTTCTGAAGCTGATCACATTTTTCTTTTAACTGTGCGTTGGTTTCTCTTGCCATGTTGCAGCCCTCCCTTTTTCTTATAAGTCCAGTATAATTCTTTCTTGTTTTAGTGTCAATAATTAATTTGTAACACTTATATCTGTACAATATGTCCTCCCAATGCAAGACAGGGGGCGTCACGTTTCGCTACTCCCCCTCTATTCCTTTGTTATTTTGTCCTAGAATCGTTTTAAATGATTTACTGGAACATTTTACCGCTGATACATTTAAAATCGAAAATAGAGCGTTTTACGCGGTCAATTATAAGCCCTTTTTGTTTTTTCGGAAAATTTTTGAAGTGGTGGGGTTTGTTATAGAAGGGGCTTTTTATTTTAAAAATTTCCTCAGGGCACTCATTAGGCCGCCTAGTGGGTTTGTATAGACCCCTAGGGACATCTATTCCAGATACAAAAAGGAGCTGCAACCATTCTGATCTGGTGCAACTCCAATGTGTTAATACATAATATTAATACAATGATTAATACGTGTATTAATACTTATATTCTCTTACCTCTTGCATTCTCATTAATAAGCTCTCGCTCTCTCTTCAAATGCTCCTTATATGCTTCCTGTTCTTCCTGTGTTATTGGATACTCACAATCTATATAGTGATTGATAGCACACAGCATTAGCTGCTCACTGGTTATATTCTTTGTATCTGTGTATGCCTTCCATTTGCTCAGCGTATCCTTGTCTATCCATGCACCAAATACCTTGTGCGTCTTACGCTTGCCCTGTTGTTTCTGCATCGGTTTCTGTGCCGGTCTAGGTGCTGTCTGTGAGGTCGTATTTGCCTGTTCTGTGGCTTCCGGAATAGTAGGTGCAGTATTTTTAGTCTCTTCCCGTTTTGGCTTTTCTGCTTGCTTCTGAGCCCCGCTAAACATACGTGCTGTAGCTTCCTGTGCCGCTGACGCAAGATCTGTTTTCTTCTTTGCCATTATTACACCTCACCTTCCAGGAACTCACAAATAAATGCCTGATAGTCTTTGGCCGCATTAGAACGTGGTGCCTGCTCGAATAAATCTTCTTTAAGTAACTGGCTTTCTTTGACTGACACTGATTCTCTGATGGCAGCCTTAAACACTTTCGTTTCCATCTGTTCCGCTATCTGCTGAACTTGTCCCTTTAATGCCTGGTTTACGTTTGACCGGCTG
>UMEW01008169.1_pt1 | contig 14664 bp, 4 predicted proteins | sample 1964851 | NCBI WGS metagenome assembly UMEW01 (sample SAMEA4836030, study PRJEB28245) | human gut metagenome | biome: gut microbiome; material: fecal sample | place: Denmark | collected 2008 | reverse complement strand
CATCGTTCCGGCGCTGCCCTGGCTGCTGGGCTTTGCCGCCGGGGCCATGCTCTATGTGGTGGCCGCCGAGCTGCTGCCCACGCGCGGCGATTCCGGCCCGGGGGCGCTGGCCTTTGCCGCGGGCTTTACCGTAATGATGATCCTGGACGTGGCGCTGGGGTAGGGAGGAGGGTTGACAACGGCCAATTCCTGTAATATAATGTCGCTGACAAGTAAATAAACAGTCTGTTGATCCAATGTCGCCGGCGGCCGTACAGCCCACCACGGGCCAGGCGTCGGCATAGAAGGAAAGGGGTAGCCAAACCCCGCACGACCGGTACTGTGAGCGCAAGGATGCACCGAAGCGGCGTAAGCCGCCGGGACGAAAGTCCGCCATTGTGGGTAAGCCCATGAGAAGGTAGGCTGCAAACGAGGAGGGATGTCTGCCCCCCGCGGCGCGAGCCAGGAGAATTGCATTGTGTAGGACAAAGTTGCAGCGGGCGCGCTCTCCGTGTGCGGGAATCTTGTACCACCATGTAGATGTACCACGCTGACCTCCTGAACGGGAGGTCGGTGTTTTTTGCACCACCTTTTTCGCGGCCGGCCCTTTTGGGCGGGCGGCGGGGGCGGCGACGTCTTTCCGTGGTGCAGGGGTCGTATCTATTGCGTTCGCTGTCCGGCTTTGCGCCGGGCAGCGTTTCATTTTCGCGGGACAGAGTGCACTCTGTCCCGTTTTTCATGCCCTGCATGAAAAACATTTCCCTTGCCAGGCTGACACGCTGCCATACACAGCGAAGCGGTGCGGAAAACTCGACTGTCAAGCTGAGGCGCCGTGCGCTTTCCATCTGCACCGTGAAACTGTGCAGACAAGTCCCCTTTGTCAAGCTGAGGCGGCCATTGGCCGCGTGCTTTTCCATAAGTGGGGCGGGGATGTTGCCGCATCCCCGCCCACCCCCTCACGTCGACAAAAAATTTACATAAAGGAGAAAGAGACATGAAGAAGAGAGTCATAAGCTGGCTGCTGACCGTCGTGATGGTCGTCAGCCTGCTGCCCACCTCCGTGTTGGCCGACACGCTGGCCGCGGATCAGGAGCAGCAGACCCAGCAGGAACAGATAGCTCCGGTGGACACGGAGAACACCGTCCCTGCCGGGAATGAGGAGACGCAGGAGCAGCAGGAGCCTGCTCCGGAAACGCCTGTGTCCCGGTCTGCCCGCAGCGGCGGTGCGGCGCCGATGCTGGCGGCGGCAGGCGCGGTGCAGGATATCGGCACCGCGGAGGCGTTTGCGGCGATGGAGCCCGACGGCAATTATCAATTGACGGCGGACATCACTGTCACGGCGCCCTATGGCAACGATATTACCGGCTTTACCGGCTTTACCGGCACCTTTGACGGCAACGGCCACACCGTGATGCTGAATATCACCGCTTCCACGCCCAATGTCGGCCTGTTCAGCAAACTGGCGGGCGGCGCCGTGGTGAAGAATGTGAAAGTGGATGGTACAGTGTCGGGCACGGAAGGCGTTGCCGGCATTGCAGCCCAAGCCAATGGCGCAACCATTAGTGGCTGTATCAACTGTGCAATAATCTCCGCAACCGGACGATATGTAGGCGGTATCGTTGGAAAACTGCAGGGAGGTACAGTAGAGAATTGCTATAACACAGGTGCCATTTCCAGCAGCAGAAACCGCCCTGCTGTGAATTTGGGTGGTATTGTCGGCTATATTGATGAAAGTGCAACTGTCAAAAATTGCTATAATGTAGGGGAAATTACAGTAACAAACAAGGCAACTAATATGGCTGGCATCGCAGGTTGGTGTGTTGCCTCTACAGTAGAGAATTGTTACTACTTGATGGGAACGGCCACTGCGGGTGCCAATGGCAATGAACAAACCGCAGATCCCAAATCCGCCGAGGAGATGAAATCCCCCGCGTTTGCAGCCCTGTTGGGGGATGGCTTCATGGTCAAGAGCGGGGACTACCCCGCGCTGAAATGGGAGACCCCCACCGCGGCGGTACGCTTTACCATTGCTCCCGCGAATGCCACGCTCGAAATCAACGGCGGCACTTATACCGGCTCCACCACCGTGGCGCTGCCTGCCGCCGATACACCGTATTCCTATACCGTGTCCTGCCCCGGCTACACGCAGCAGACCGGCAGCGTGACCGTGACCGATAAGGACAACCCCGTGGCTGATCCTGCCAATGTTACTGTTACGCTGGCGGAGGATGCTGCACAGTGGGTCACCGTGACCTTCACCGTGACTCCGGAGAATGCCACGCTCACCCTCAAGGACGGCGAGACGCAGGTTGCGCCCACCGAGGGAACGACCTATCAGATGCTGAAGGGTCACGCCTATACTTACACCGCCGAGACGACCGAGGAGGGCTATGAGCCCGCCTCCGGCACCGTGACTCCCAACGAGAACAGCACCCAAACCGTGGCGCTGAAAAAGGTGCAGAGCATTGCGGTGACCAAGGCTCCCACAAAGACGGAGTACTACAAGGGCGATGCCGAACTTGACCTGACCGGCATGGTCCTCACGGTGAACTATGATGGCACCAATGAAACCCGCACCATTGAAGGCGACTATGCCGCCGCCGGTGTGACCTGTGAGGGCTTTAGCACCGAAAATCCTACAGATAGCCAAATCGTCACTGTCAAGTACAGGGGCAAAACCGCCACCTTTACCATCAAGGTGAAGGACGCAATGCTCTTTGCTGACTTTTTCACGGGACTCAATGGCATTGCCACAGCGCAAAACAGCACCTCCTACAAATTTGAGCCGGTGCTGCTGGATGGCGGTTATGTCCTGAAATCCACCAATGAAAAGAAGGGCAACACCACCTCCAGTCTGACCCTGACCTTTGCCAAGGCTGCCCAGTTGACCTTTGACTGCAAAACCGACTCCGAAAAAAATTATGATGGCCTGCGCGTAGATATTAACAATCAACAGGGAAACCAATTTGGTTCAACCGGCGGCGGATACAGTGGTGAAAAGCAAGATTGGAAAGAGTTTTCCATCGCTGTAAATGCCGGGGATAAGGTCACCGTAAACTACCGAAAAGATAGCAGCGGGGACAAGGGGCAAGATTGCATTTGGCTGCGCAATTTCCGCGCCGAGGTGCTGCCCACCGTGCGCTTTGATGTCAAGGATGCGGCAGGAACGGCAATTGATGCCACTGTGACGCTGAAAAAGGGCTACACCGGCCTGACAGCGGGTACAGACGGAAGTTATGCCCTGACAGTTGGCGAAAAATACACCTATACGGTGGAAAAGAAAGGCTACGAAAAGGTAACGCAGGAGTTTACCGCCCAAGAGGGGAACAACACCATTACCGTTACCCTTGTCAAGCTGCCGGTCATTACCCTGAAGTTTACCCCCGATGATGCGGCGGTAACACTGAAACAGGGAAACACCACCGTTTACAAGGAGTCTGCGGACAGCGAAAAAGGCAAGAATGTCTATATCGCTGCCAAGAATACCGACTACACCTACACCGTCAGCAAGTTTGGCTATGAGACGGCCACCGGCACGATCAGTGTTGCGACCACCGATGTGAACAAGACCGTCAAGCTGACCGAGTTGGCAAAGCAGACGGTGACCTTCAACATCACCAAGCCGGAGGGCGTGAACGCCGAACCGACCATCACCGTCAAGTCCGGCAGTATCACCGCCTACACGGGCAGCGGCGCGAACTGCACTCTCCCCGCCGGGGACTATACCTACACGGCCAAGTTGGATGGCTGCGATACCTTGTCTGGGAGTTTTGTGGTCAAGGCTGCCAAGACCATAGGCCTGGAGTTCGTCAAGTCGCTGACCTTTAACGATTTCTTTGCCGGCCTGGACGGTATTACCGCCGAGAACGGCACACGATATGGCTTTGAACCGGTACGGGCTGCTGGTGGGAACTATTTGGAGAGCAATAGAAGGAGTTACGGTGCGACTTCCTTGACCCTGACGGCGACAGAGTCCCGCTTGGTGTCCTTCCGGTATCTTGCAAAGGGAAATAAAGCCGAATATTCATGGGAAGACGATTCTGCCTTTACCGTGAAAAAGGGTACTACTCTGCTGACAGCCTACGAGGAGAACGGTTGGAAAACCTTTAGCACGGTGTTGAATAAGGATGAAAAACTCACCTTGTCTTTCAGCGAAAGTGGCAGCAGTTACTATGTCCGGCTCAAGGATTTTGCCGCCGCCGCAGCCCACACCCTCACCCTTAACACTCCCGACGGTGCAACGGTGGTGCTGAAGGACCGTAGCGGCGCGGAGATCACCGGCAAAAACGGCGCATACACCGTTGCCGCCGGTACCTATGCCTACACCGTCAGCAAGTTCGGCTACGAGACCAAGACGGGGAACATCACCGTTAGCGCCGATGTGAACGAGACCATCACGCTGAGCGAACTTGCCACCCGTACCCTGACCTTTGCCGTAACTCCGGCGGACGCCACGGTGACCGTGACCCACCCCGTGGGCGGCACGATCACAGCAGACGAGAACGGCGCATACATCGTCTACGCCGGCGAGACGTATGCCTATACCGTCGCCAAGGCGGACTATATCACGGTCAGCGGCAGCTTTACCGCTGCCAAAAACGACACCATCACGGTAACACTGACCTATGCCGGTGAGGGATGGGACGGCACGACCAAGACCGCGCCCACGCAGGACGAGAGCGGTGTCTACCTGATCGATACCGCCGCGAAGCTGGCCTGGTTTGCCGATGCCGTCCAAAACGGGCAGAGAGATATCAGCGCCAAACTCACCGCCAACATCAACCTCAACGGCAAGACCTGGACGGCCATCGGCACCAGTAGCAATAAGTTCGCCGGCACCCTGGACGGCGATAATTACACCGTTAGTGGACTCGTTACAACCGGCCTTGTGGGGGAACTTGCAGAGGGCGGCGTAGTTGAAAATCTGCGTGTGAATTGCGCGATTGTCAGTACTTCGTCGCTTTTGGGAGGTGTTGCCAATTCCAGTGCAGGAACGATACGGAACTGCATGGTCAGTGGTAGTATCACGTTCTCCAGCGGGGGATATAATGGTGCATCGGCAATCGGCGGCATTGCTGGACGGAATACCGGCAACGGTGTGATTAGTGGTTGCGTTAGTAGGGCTGTCGTCAAGGATGCTTACGATAATAGTACATATGGTACATCCGCATCTTTGGGAGGCATTGCCGGATATGCATACGGTGTTGTCGAGAACTGCTATTTTACCGGTACTCTCGCGGTAAAAAAGACGCAGCCGAATAAGATTATCAATCAAAAACGCGGCGGCCTTGTAGGCGAACTGAACGCTAATGCAGAGCTCAAGGGTTCCTATGTGGCAGGAGAGTTCGCAATAGCAGATGAGAGTAAGTTCGGTGCGGTGGTAGGCAAGGTGAACTCCGGCGCCACCATCACCAACTGCGCTTATCTGGACACCGTCGCACCACAGGCCGCGGCGGATGGTACCACCAGCGGCATGACTGCCCATACCGCGGACTATATGCGCTCCGCGGAGTTCGCCGTGGACATGGGCATGAATCAGGATGACGGCACCCTCAACGGCGGTTTCCCCGTTCTGCCCTGGCAGGGCGGCACCGTGCTCTCCGCCGACGACCTGCGGGCCGTCAGCCAGGCCCAGCAGAGCCTGCCCCTGCGCGGCATGACCGCCGCCGACGCCGCCAAGAAAGCCAAGGCTGACTGGTACGCCGAGACTGTGCTGGGATTCTATGACCTTACGGACAATAACGATAAGGCCGACCTCTGCAAGGAATACGGCATCGAAGAGCCCGGCGAAGCGGTCACGGACCTGCACGACTACTTCCTGACCGCCCTGCAAAAGCACTTCTATAAGGAACTGGGGCTCGATGCCGAGAATGCAGACCTTCTGAAGGCCGATGCCACCGGCGTCTATCAGCTCCGCGGCCTTACCCCGGTGAGCGGCGACCCGGAGGAGGAAGAGGAGACCGCGCAGACCTATACCGGCTTCCTGACCCTGCCCACGAGCGTCACCGTTCCCGCGGAGGGCAGTGGAGAGAAGACCGTTTCCCTCACTTGGACGGCGGATAACGCTCTGGTGAACACCGCCACCGGCGCGCTCACCGCGCCTGCCGGCGGCAAGGCTATTGTCACCCTCAAGGCCATGCTGACCTCCGGCAGCGAGAGCAAGGTCAAGACCTTTACCCTCTGCCTGTGGTCCAAAGCGGCGGAGCAACAGCAGACACTGGACGACATCGCCGCCGTGATCACCGCACGCAATGCGGCGGTGCGCCCCCTGCAGGGACTGGGCCTCTACAACGACACCAACGACGCCAACGGCAAGGGTGTTGAAAAAGCCTTCCGCCGCCTGCTGGAGGAGATGGGCTACAAGGATGTGGCAGACAAGGCTGTCATTACCTATACGGACGGCAGCGCTAAAGCCAGCGGTTTTGACGGTGCGGCACATGAGTACATCACCGCGAACGGCGATGTCAAGTTCTTTGACGGCGCTGTCCAGCTGAAGGAGGCGTATTACGCCGGCCTGGAGTTCAAAGTCGCCTACGGCGGTGCGGAGAAGACTATCACCACCCGCGCGATCGTGGGCCGCAGCTTTGACGATGTGCAGGCACAGCTGACGGAAGCTGCCAAAACGCTGACCTGGGAGATGATCCGCGGCGAGAACACCAACGAAGCGGAGACGGACACCACCGGCGCCTGGGATCGCCACGCCGTGGTTGGCGGCATTACCTCCAATTTGACGCTGCCTTACAGCATCTCCGGCCGCTACGATATGCAGGTCCAGTGGGCTGTTGTGGATGTCGCGGAAGACTCCAACTGCCTGTATATCAGCAGCGATAAAGACAGCGCCTCCGGCGTGGGCAACATTGTCCGCCCCGTGCGGCCTGCCGAGGGTGAGCTGCCCGAGGATGCCGGCAAGGAAACTTTGATCGCCCGCGTGACCTATACCGACTTTGACGACGATCCGTATATAAAGGAGCATATCACGGGGCAGAACGGTGTGGAGGTCTACGCCGACGTGTTCTTTGACATCACGGTAGCGCCCTTTGACATCGACGCCACCAACGAGATGCAGACGGCCCTGACGGACAAGTATCAGTCTCTGCTGGTGGACTTCGTGGACAAAACGACGAAGCCCGATCTCAGCAAAGTCGATGCCGATCTGCAGATGCCCCGGCCCTATCTGCTGCAGCAGGAGGGCATCATGACCGACAGCTATAACCAGAAGGTCACGATGGTGAGCCTCACCCCGGACGTGCTGGGTTTCAACGGTTATCACGCCATGGTCTACCGCCCGCTGCCCGGTGAGGAAGCGGCAGAGGCCAGATACGTGGTCACTATCACCACCCGCAGCTCCGGCCAGCTGCTGGCCCGTCAGGAGTTCAGCTTCACCATTCAGCCTTTTACCCAGCAGGAGTTGGATGGCGCTGCCGTCTTTATGACCAAGGCGCTGACCGGGGATGTCTACTGGAACGGTATCAAGAACGAGAATACGGATAAGACCAATGTCACCTCCGACCTGTACCCCTTCGCAGAGATCTGCAAAAACAAGGACGGCACGCTGGAATACGTCCGCGGCACGGTGAATATGACCTTCGACGGCATCGAGGCCGACGATATCCCCGGCTGGCTCGATACGGAGAAGTACCGCTGCTTCCGATCCTCCCGACCCTCCGTCATCGAGAATGAGCTCCTGCGTGTGCACCGGCCGGAGTACAATACGACAGTTACGCTGGACAGCGTCCTGACCTACACCAAGTACGCCCAGTACTGGGAGAAATTCGGCCTGAACGGCACTGAGGAGACAAAGGAGAAGTACAAGCTCTTCGAGCAGTTCTACAAGCAGCCGGTCAGCGTTGATCTGAGGGTCACGGGCCTGACGGGAAAAGATGATCCCAACGAGAACGCGATGATCACCGTCACCGTCCAGGTGGACGACTACAGCGAAAACGGCCACAGCTTTACCGGGACCAACTACACCTTTACCGGGAAGGCCAGCAATGACTGGACGGCCTGGGATGCCGTCAAGGCCTGCCTGGACAATGCCAAGTACGAATATACCGGCAGCGGTGCGTATCTCAAGAGCATTACGGACACAAAGGGCCAAACGCTGGGCGAGAAGGATGACGGCAAGTCCTCCGGCTGGATGTTCGGCGTCACGCCGGCCCAGGGCAAGGAGACGCTGCCCAACACCACGCTGGATGCGACCTTTATCCATGACGGCGACACGGTGCGCCTGTTCTTCACGAACAAGTATATCCCCGTGGACCCCGATGAGCCTGTGGATCCCGGCACGGAGGTCCCCAACTTTGACAAGGTGTACGCCGACACCAAGAAGTACATCCAGAACAACGTGCCCGCACCCGTTGTGGCCAGTGACCGCGGCGAGTGGGCGGTGCTGGGCTTGGCCCGCGCCGGCGTGGAGCTGTCCGATGCATACATCCAGGCCTACTACGGCAAGGTCGTGGCCTATGTGCAGAAGAATATGGGCGCGGACGGCGTTCTTGCCGATCCCGAGAGCCATAACCCCACCGTCACCGACAACGAGCGCATCATCCTGGCCCTTACCGCCATTGGTAAGGACCCCGCCAACGTGGGCGGCAAAAACCTGCTGGCGGCGCTGCAGGACCGGAATATCATGCAGGTCACCAATACCAGTGACACGGATATCAACGGTCTGGTATTCGGCCTGCTGGCCCTCAACAGCGGCAACTATACCCAGGACAGCTACTGGCTGGTACAGGCCATCCTGACCCAGCAGAATGAGAATGGCAGCTGGAGCGCCAGCGCCGACAGAAAACCCGTCGGCGACGTGGACATGACCGCCATGGCGCTGCAGGCGCTGGCACCCTACTACAACGAGGGCGGCGATACCACGGTGAACGCCGCCGTCGATAAAGCGCTGCAATGGCTGTCCGCTAAGTACAAGGGCACGGGCTATACCAGCGCGGAGAGCTGCGCTCAGGTGGTGGTGGCCCTGTCCGCTCTGCAGCTGAACGCCAACAGCGACAGCAGCTTTGTCAAGACCGTAGATGGTGCGCCCACCAGCGTGCTGGGCGATCTGCTGCGGTATTACCTCGGCGAGGGTCAGGGCTTTAAGCATACGGCCTCGGGCAAGACGGCTGACCAGAAGGCCACCGAGCAGGCCCTCTATGCCATGGCAGCCTATGAGCGCTATTGCCGGAGGACCAAAGCCCTCTACGATATGACCGACGCCGTCTGCGCCCACAGCTTCGGCGATTGGCAGGTAGTCTCCCCGGCCACCTGCACGGCGGACGGCTCCCGCCAGCGCGTCTGCACGCGCTGCGGCGCGGTGGAGGTTCAGACGCTTCCTGCCGCAGGCCACAAGTTCGGTGAGTGGACGACCACCAAGGAACCCACCTGCACCGAGACCGGCACGGAGAAGCGTACCTGCTCCGTCTGCTCCAAGGAGGAGACCCGCGTCATCGCTGCGTTGGGCCACACCCCCGGCACGAAGGTGTCTGTGGACAAAAATGACCATTGGAATATCTGCGAAGTCTGCCATCAGCCGGTGAACAAGACCGAACATACCTATGTAAACGGCATCCAGTGCGTCTGCGGCGTCCGTAAGGGCGCGGAAGGCGACGCGGATACCACCATAAAGCGTGTGGTGGTGTCCGACGAGATCACGTTTGCGCTGGAAGACAATGACAAGCTAAATACGCCGGACAAGGTCAAGGCCGAACTGCAGCTGCAGATCACATTGAAAAACAGCAAGAGCAATAAGGACAACACCGTTTTCATGGATGTGTCGCTGCTCGTATTCGAGAACAACGGGTGGCGTCCTGCCACCAAGGAGGACCTGACAGCCGGCAAGATCACAGTTTTGCTGCCCTACCCGGAGGCCGTGGCCGCCAAGTACGGCCAGTATAACTTCACCGTGGCGCACATGGTCGCCATGGCGGACTGCGGCCTGGATGTGGGCACCGTGGAGTTCCCCGCTGTCACCAAAACCGCCAGCGGCCTGCTGGTGACGCTGACCGGCCTGTCTCCTGTGGCCATCAGCTGGACGGAGTCCACCAACCACTATTACTACAACCCCACCGCGACGCCGGACAAGACCGACTCTGCCAACACGGCGGACGACAGTCAGATGGTGCTGTGGCTGGGCAGCGCGGTCCTGGCGGCGGCAGCCGTTGTGGTGCTGACCCGGAAGAAGCGCGTTTCCAAGTAACAACAGAACAGCCGACGCAGGGGCGCGAAAGCGCCTCTGCGTATGGCGCTTTTGTGAGGAATGAGAGATATGAAGAAAAACCACCGATTTTGGCTGTTGGCGCTGGCGCTGTCCCTGCTGCTGACCTGCGCCGCCTGCGGGAAAAAGACCGTATCGGCCGCCCCCGGCAACATTCCCACGGCAACGCAGGAGCAGACCACGGACACCAGGAAGGACGACACAGCTGAAACGGGCACCACCAAGGCTGACGGTAAGCAGGACGCGGCAAAGACTGAGGATAAGACCGCGGACGATAAGAAGCCTGACAAGCAGAAGTCGGCTGATGATGCCAAAAAGGCCGAGGAGGATACCAAAAAGCAGGAGGAAGCCAAGCGCCTGGAGGAGCAGAAGCGGCTGGAAGAAGAGAAGAAACAGCAGGAGCAGGCGCAGCAGCCCGCTGTGCCGGGCCCCGATCCCACGCCTGCACCTGACCCTACGCCGGCGGCATCCGTATCGCTGTACATCTCCTGTGCCACGGTGCTTGATAATATGGACAAGTGCTCCGACAGCGTGAAGGGCCTTATCCCCGCCGACGGCGTGATCCTGTCCACCACGGTGACCATCACCGAGGGTGAGTCTGTCATGTCCGTACTGAAGCGGGCCTGCGGTGACGCGGGTATCCCGGTGAGCTCCAGCGGCAACTATGTCAGGGGCATCAACGGCCTGTTCGAAAAGAACGTAGGCAGGAGCTCCGGCTGGATGTACTGTGTGGGGGGAACCTTCCCCAGCTATGGCGCGGACAGCTATACGCTCTCCGGCGGCGAGAGTATTCAGTGGCTCTACACCTGTAATATGGGTGCAGACGTGGGCAATACCTACATGGGCTGACAAAAGGGCGGCTTTTGCCGCCCTTTTTCCGCACGCAGGATTGACGTATCCCCTGGCGGCAGGGTATAATCAAAAGGTTAAGACATCATGTATGCAGGAGGTGATCCCATGGACGATACGCTGCGCACTTGCCATCCGGCGGTGAGCTTTGCCTATTTCGCCCTGGTCATCGCCTGCGCGATGCTGCTGATGCACCCGGTGTGCCTGGTTCTGTCGACGCTGGGCGGCGGGTGGTATGTCGCCCGTCTGCTGGGCGGCAAGGGCCTGCGCCGCCACCTGCTGTGGCTGCTGCCTATGGCCCTCCTGGCGGCGGCCCTGAACCCGGCCTTTGTCCACCAGGGCGTCACCATTCTGGCTTATCTGCCCTCCGGCAATCCCCTGACGCTGGAGAGCCTGCTCTACGGTCTGGCCGCCGGCGCCATGCTGGGCGCCGTGGCGCTGTGGTTCGTCTGCGTCACCGATGTCATCACCTCGGACAAGGTGGTGTACCTCTTTGGCCGCGTCATCCCGGCGCTGTCGCTGCTGCTGAGCATGATCCTCCGCTTTGTGCCCCGCTTTGTCCGGCGGCTCCGCGCCGTGGCGCAGGCCCAGCGGCATCTGGGCCGTGATACCCAGACCGGCGCCCCGGCCCGGCGCGTCAGAAGCGCCCTTCGTGTGTTCTCCATCGTTGTCACCTGGAGCCTGGAAAGTGGCCTCATCACCGCCGATAGTATGCGCTGCCGGGGCTATGGCCTGCCGGGGAGGACATCCTTCTCCCTCTACCGCTTTGACCGGCGTGACGGTGCCGTCGCCCTCTGGCTGGCCTTCTGCGGCCTGTATCTGCTGGGCGGCGGTCTGGCCGGCGGCCTGCGCTTTCAGTATTACCCCATGCTGCTCAGCGGCCCCGTCACACCGCTGACGGTCAGCTTTTTCGCCGTTTACGGCCTGCTCTGCTTTACGCCGGTGCTGCTGGATGCCCTGTCCCGGCGCCGCTATCTCGTCCGGAAAGGAGGGACTCCCCATGCCTGAACTGCTGCGTTTGGAGCATTTTGGCTTCACCTACCCCCAGCAGCCCTGCCCCGCGCTGGCGGATGTGTCCCTCACGGTCCGTCAGGGCGAGTTCTGGGTCCTCTGCGGCGCCTCCGGCTGCGGCAAGACCACGCTTCTCCGCCAGCTGAAGCCCGCCCTGCGTCCCCACGGTGCGGCCGAGGGCTGTATCCTCTTCGACGGTCAGCCGCTGGATGACCTGCCGCCCCATCGGCAGGCCGCTGATATCGGCTTCGTCCTTCAGTCCCCGGAGGAGCAGACCGTCACCGACAAGGTCTGGCATGAGCTGGCCTTCGGACTGGAGAGCCTTGGCTGCGACACGCCCTCCATCCGTCGCCGCGTGGCGGAGATGGCCTCCTTCTTCGGCATCCAGGACTGGTTCCATAAGAAAGTGGATGAGCTCTCCGGCGGCCAGAAGCAGCTGCTGGCCCTGGCCTCGGTCATGGTGCTCCAACCCCGTCTGCTGATACTGGACGAGCCCACCAGCCAGCTGGACCCCATTGCCGCCGCCGACTTTTTGCAGACTGTGGGCCGCCTGAACCGCGAGCTGGGCATCACCGTCCTCCTGACGGAGCACCGTCTCGAGGAGACGTTGCCCCTGGCCACCCACGCCGCCGTGCTGGACGGCGGCCATCTCCTCTGTGCCGGCGCGCCGGAGGCGGTGTGCCGTTCCCTGCGGGGCCGCGGCCACGATATGTTCCTGGCCATGCCCGCCGCCGTCCGTATCTGGGCCGGGGTGGACAGCGACGCGCCCTGCCCCATCACCGTCCGCGAGGGCCGCGATTTCCTGTCCGGCTGGTGCGATGAACACCCCCTGTGCCCGCTGCCGCCGGAGCCGGTGTATCCCGCCGGGGATACCGCCCTTGCCGGCGCGGGTCTCTGGTTCCGCTATGAGCCGGACCAGCCGGACGTGGTCCGCGGTCTGGACCTTCAGGCCCGCCGGGGTGAGCTGCTGGCCCTGCTGGGCGGTAACGGCGCAGGCAAGTCCACCACCCTGGGCCTGCTGTCCGGCGCGCTGACGCCCCAGCGGGGCACCGTGACCCATACGGGCCGCATCGGCGTTCTGCCCCAGGACCCGCAGGCTCTGTTCGTGAAAAACACGGTCCGTCAGGACCTGTACGAGTCCTTTGACGGCACGGACCTCCCCAAAGACCAACGTGACCGCCGGGTAGAACAGGTGACGGCCCTTTGCCGCCTGACCGAGCTGCTGGACCGCCATCCCTATGACCTCTCCGGCGGCGAGCAGCAGCGGGCCGCCCTGGGTAAGGTGCTGCTGCACCAGCCGGATATCCTGCTGCTGGACGAGCCTACCAAGGGCCTGGACGCCGCCTTCAAGCAGTCCTTTGCCGCTATTCTTTCCGCGCTGACCGCCGCCGGCACGACAGTGGTGATGGTCAGCCACGACGTGGCCTTCTGTGCCCGGTATGCCCACCGCTGCGCCCTGTTTTTCGACGGCAGCATCGTCGCGGAGGGCACACCCCGTGACTTCTTCTCCGGCAACAGCTTCTATACCACTTCCGCTAACCGTATGGCCCGGGACTTCTGCCCCCGTGCTGTCACGCCGGAAGACGTGATCGCGGTCATCGGCGGGACCGTCCCGCCCCAGCCGGAGGTGCCTGCCGCCTGGCAGCCTCTGCCTCCGGTGGCGGAGGAGTCCACCGCCTGGAAGCCGAAAAAGCTTCCCTGGTGGCGCAGGACCATCGCCGCCGTATGCGGTGCGGGTGCGCTGGCGATCTTCTGGCTGGCGGCCAAGCACACCGACCTCACCGCCCTGGTGGGCGGCGGCACGCTCTCCCAGGCCGGCTGGCAGGCCCTGGGCCTTTACGGCCTGTTCATCGCCCTGCTCTTCGGCTGCATCGCCGCCATCGGCCGGCGCTCCAAGCCCCTGACGCTGCTCCAGACCCCGGTGCAGAAGCGGAAGCTCTCCCACCGTACCCGTCTGGCGGCGGTGCTGATATTGCTGTGTATCCCCGCCACGCTGTATCTGGGCTTTTTCTACCTGGGCAACACCGCCTACTACCCCATCGCCTTCGCCGTGCTGCTGGAATGCATGGTGCCCTTCTTCCTGGTGTTCGAGGGACGGAAGCCACAGGCCCGTGAGCTGGTGCTGGTGGCCTCCCTCTGCGCCCTGGGCGTGGCGGGCCGCGCCGCCTTCTTCATGCTGCCCCAGTTCAAGCCCGTCCTGGCCCTGACCATCATCTCCGGCGTGGCCCTGGGCGGCGAGACCGGCTTCCTGGTGGGCGCCATGACCATGCTGGCCAGCAACGTTCTGTTCTCCCAGGGTCCCTGGACGCCCTTCCAGATGTTCGCCATGGGCATCATCGGCTTCCTGGCGGGGGTGTTGTTCCGCCGGGGCTGGCTGCGCCGCAGCCGCGCCGCCCTGTGCGTCTTCGGGGCCATCTCCGCCGTGCTCATCTACGGCGGCATCATGAACCCCGTCTCCGCCCTGCTCTATGCCCGCACGCTGGAGTGGAAGGTCATCGCTGCCTACTATGTCACCGGCTTTCCCATGGACTGCGTCCACGCCGCGGCCACGGTGTTCTTCCTGCTGGTGCTGGCGGAGCCCATGCTGGAGAAGCTGGACCGCATCAAGATCAAATACGGCC
>UMEW01007339.1_pt1 | contig 14791 bp, 17 predicted proteins | sample 1964851 | NCBI WGS metagenome assembly UMEW01 (sample SAMEA4836030, study PRJEB28245) | human gut metagenome | biome: gut microbiome; material: fecal sample | place: Denmark | collected 2008 | reverse complement strand
CTGCATACAGTGCCCGCGTGTTTATGAGGGAAACGGGCGAAATTAGAAGCGCATCCGCTCCTCAATGTAGCTGCGCAGGTCTTTCAGCGCCACGCGCTCCTGCAGCATGGTGTCGCGGTCGCGAACCGTGACCGACTGCGTCGCTTCGGTGTCGAAGTCCACGCAGATCGTGAACGGCGTGCCGATTTCGTCCTGACGGCGATAGCGCTTGCCAATCGAACCCGTCTCGTCGTAATCCACCGGGAAATACTTCGCCAAATCCGCGTGGATTTCGCTCGCCAGCGCGCCCAGCTTGTTCTTTTGCAGCGGCAGGACGGCAGCCTTGTAGGGCGCCAGCGCCGGATGCAGATGCAGCACCGTGCGCACGTCGCCGCCCTCCAGCTCCTGCTCCTCGTAAGCATTGCACAGGAACGCCAGCACCATGCGGTCAACGCCCAGCGACGGCTCGATGCAGTAGGGGATGTAGCGCTCGTTCGTCACCGGGTCGAGGTATTCCAGCGACTTGCCGGAGTGGTTTTGATGCTGCGTCAGGTCATAATCCGTGCGGTCGGCGATGCCCCAGAGCTCGCCCCAGCCGAACGGGAACAGGAACTCGAAGTCCGTCGTCGCCTTGGAGTAGAACGCCAGCTTCTCCGGCTCATGGTCGCGCAGGCGCAGGCTGTCCTCTTTGATGCCCAGCGAAAGCAGCCACTGCTTGCAGAACGAACGCCAGTAGTCGAACCACTGCAAGTCCTCGCCGGGCTTGCAGAAGAATTCCAGCTCCATCTGCTCAAATTCGCGGACACGGAAGATGAAGTTGCCGGGGGTAATTTCGTTGCGGAAGGATTTACCAATCTGCGCGATGCCCGCCGGAAGCTTCTTGCGCATGGAGCGCATGACGTTGGCGAAGTTGACGAAGATGCCCTGCGCGGTTTCGGGACGCAGGTAAATCTCGTTCTCCGGCGTTTCCATCACGCCCGCATGGGTCTTGAACATCAGGTTGAACTGGCGGATGCCGGTGAAATCCTTCTTGCCGCACTTCGGGCAGACGATGTCGTGCTCGGCAATGTACTTCTCCAGCTCAGCGTTCGTCCAGCCGTCGCCGGTTTCCGCGCCGCCGGTGAAGTCCTCAATCAGTTTGTCTGCACGGTAGCGCGCCTTACACGCCTTGCAGTCCATCAGCGGGTCATTGAAGCCGCCGACGTGACCCGACGCCACCCACACTTCGCGGTTCATCAGAATAGCGCAGTCAAGCCCCACGTTGTACTTGCTTTCCTGCACAAATTTCTGCCACCACGCCTTTTTCACATTGTTCTTGAATTCCACGCCCAGCGGGCCGTAGTCCCATGTATTTGCCAAACCGCCGTACAGTTCGCTTCCGGCAAAAATCAGACCGCGGTTTTTGCACAGCGCAACCAGTTTGTCCATCGTCAAATCAGCCATCGTGATTTCCTCCTGAAAAAGTGAGAATCTAACAAATGTAATGATAGGCGCAAACGCTCACTTTGTCAAGGCTGGAACGCATTTTTTCCACCGAAAACGCTGATTTTCCGTGCTGAAATCTGCTGATTTTCCCGCAAACGATATTTTTCGCAAATTTCCCAAAAAAAATTTCATTTTCCCTCTTGCATTTTCCGAAGAAGTGTGCTATTATATCAATGTTGTCAGTGCGATTCACTCGCTGGCACACGGATGCTGATATAGCTCAGTTGGTAGAGCGCATCCTTGGTAAGGATGAGGTCACCAGTTCAAATCTGGTTATCAGCTCCATAAGCCTTGCATTTTGCAGGGCTTTTTTCGTGTTTTGGGGCGAAAAATGCAAGAAAACGGGGCTGTGAACTGCATTTGTGTGGTCTCATAGCCCTGCTTTTGCACTTTTGTCAGTTTTGTAGTCAGTTTTCGGAAACTTGTATCATCGCGTATGCTTTGATTTTCCTGCACTTGACGGCACTTGTATCAATCAGCTTTTCCGTCAGTTTTCGTTCCCGTAGATGGCATCTATGGCACTTGCGGAAGCCTGATTTATCTGCCGACATTTAACATAATGTTTCAAAGTCATGTCGGCGGTTTTATGTCCGGCTGCGGCTTGCGTCAGCTTAATATCCCGCGTCTGGTCATAAATGTCTGTCAAGACAGTTGTTCGGAAACGCTGCGGGGTAATCTTGCCCGGAAAATCAATTTGCCGCGCAATGCGTTGACACATCCGGCGAACCTGCGTATAGCTGAACGGTACTTTCCCGCCCACAACAAAATCAGTAGGCGCTCCTTGCAGTATGCTGTCCAGATAATGCAAGGTCGTTTTTGTCAGTGCAACGTCTCGCTTTTCCTGCGTCTTTGTTTCCTTGACAATGGGCGCGTTTCGGTCGGGGTGTGTGACCGCTCGACGAATATGCAATGCCATTGCTTGACAGTCTACGTCTTGCCATTGCAAGCCCAATGTTTCTTCAAGGCGTAACGGCTGCATGGTAGCAACTGCCAAATAAGCAATGTCGTTCGGATTCGTCAGCCGTCCGATTCGCTCCACCATCAGGCGCATTTCTTCCACGGAATACGGCTGTGTTGTGTCACTTGCTTCGCCTGTCAGACGAAAGGAAAAGGCTTGTAGCGGATTTTTCCGCATCAGGTCATCGTCAATTGCCTTTCGGAAAATCTGATTCAAGACGGTTCGCGTTTTCATCAAAGATTCTTTTTTCGCGCCCTTGCGGTTAAATAACGCTTGAACGTCTGATAGGGTTATGTCCTCGATGTTCATTTTCCCGAATGCGGGGAAAATGTGCAAATCCAATTCCCGCTTGTAGGTAATGGCGGTTACTTGCTCCACATTTGGAAGCGAAAAATTCTTGAACCAGTCCAGCGCATATGCCCGAAAATTGTGCTTCGCCGCTGGCGCTGGTCGGGTCTGCGCGCCCATTAACGCACAAGCCTTTTCAAGAATTTCCTGCTCCGATTTGCCTTGAATCCATACGCTTTCACCGTTAATTGTGTATTTTCGTTTGATGTTCGCCATACTATCACCTTCACACGCAATTCGGCTTGTCCCTGTTCCGTTGTCAAGGTGCTGAGACGTACTATTCGCCGCCAATGTCTGCAATTCCTGCTTCAAGGGCTGAAATTCCTGCCGAAATGCTGCGGAAAATGCTTGCGTCAGTGCATCCACGCTGACAGATACTGTCTGCTCCATCCGTTCTTCCTCCGTCACAACGTTTCCCGCTGGCTCGGCTTTCTGCCGATGCTTGCAAGCGTGTCATACCATGTTTCGGGCGGGTCTTTCGGCAGATACTTCTTGTTCTTCTCCCAGTACATCCGTACCAGTTCCATCAGCACAGGCGTTTTCTCATAGACTATCAGCATCACGCCGTGTTCGTCCCGCTCCCAATACAGCGGCTGAATCTTCTGATACCGCAGCCATCCTTGCAAGCCCACATCGTGGACTTTGTATTTTCCCGGTTCGTGCATCCTGTTTTCCTCCTATGTTTTCAATCTGCGCTTCCTCTGCGTATTTTTGCCCCCTGCAAGGCGTTCCAGCGTCAAAGGTGAAATAATACCACTTTGCCCCTGAAACGCCTCACAGGGTCATTTTTCCCTTCAACGTCAAAGGGTTTTCGGCAAACACGCCCGTGCTTTCTGTACGTTCCTTCTTGCCGCTTCTTTTTGCGCTTCTGAACGCTCTGGCGGCGGGGCAATCTTCAACCACGTTGACGGCACTTTGCAGTAAAGACAGCCGTCGTTCTCTTCGGGTCGCTTGATGATTTCCGTTTCGTCGGGATGTTCCGCAATCAGCTTCATCATGCGCGTAATCATCCGCCGTTCGTCCGTCGATACCCACATCACCGAATCAGTGTATTCACAGCACGTTTCCATTTTCGTTCTTCCTGCTCAATCGTCTTTCTGTCGGTTTGCCGTCTCTGGCGCTCTAATGCCCCTTCCAGCCGTTCCAATAGAAGCCGTGAAAGAATCCACGTCCACCGTTGAAACGGCTGTGGAGGGTTATGCGTCCAGCTTCGTGCCGATAATCTCCGGGTGTTCCGTCAACAGGCTTTCCAGCACGGTCACAAAAAACGAATCCTCGAAATAATCTTCGTCGTTCACGTTCTGCCCCTGTGCAATCTTCCCATGCCGCATGGTAAACAGGCTTTCCCCTTCGACATACCGCCGTTGAACCGCCTTGATGTTCGCCTGAATCGTCGCTTCGTCGTGCCGCTCTGCCCATTCGACAATAGCCTTGTAGCGGTCGGCGTACTCCCGTGCGGCTTCTGCAAGCGTGTCCTGCAAGCGCTCCGTGATTCGAGTGCCCACAAGTTCCGTTGCCGTGTATTCGTTCGGCGATACCGCGCAAGCCATTTCTTCATCCATGTTGAACAGGGCTTCGCTGAACAATTCCCCGGCTTCTTCTGCAAGAACGCCGCCTTTCTCCGGCGAAAACAGCATGTTCACAAGCGCCGCCCGCAGTTCCGAATCCGTCAATTCAAACTCCATTTCCTGACCGTTCACAATTCGCGTAATCTTCATGCTTCAATTCCTCAACTTTCTATTTTTCAACCTTGTCATGAATGCGGGTTTATTCCGCATCCTCCGGCTTGCTCCCGATGATTTCCGGGTGATGGAACAGAATGTCTTCCAACACCACCGCGAACAACTCGTCATTGCAGTCATGCGCTTGCATCGGATAACCGCCATGTGTGAAGGTGTGCGCCTTGCAGTAATACCGCCGCTTTGCTTCTTCAAATGCTGCTTGCACGTCCTTCTTGCTGTGCCGCTCTGCCCAATGCAGAATGTTCGTGTAGCGTTCAGCAATATCATCCGGCAGGTGTTCATACTCGCAATTCAAAGTGTCCTGCATCTGCTTCCCCAGATACTGCAACACAAGGTCAGACGGCTTTCGTGTTCCTTCGCAGTCCAGCACGGAAGAAATATCCTGCTTGCACCGCTCCGCGAAAATTCCGTCTCCTCTGCCGAACAATCCGTTCGCTGGACAATCCGCGAATTTGTCCGTGTCAAAAAACACGTCCATGAACACGCTCATCGCTTCCTCGTTCGTCAGGGTCAGTTCCAGCTTCTTACCGTCGATGTTACGAATGATTTTCATAATTCAAACCTCTACTTTCATCATTAACAATTTTTAATTTTATGGTAGATTCCACAAGCGGGAAGATTGATTTTCCCGCCCCATTTCATGGTAAACAACAGTTTATAAATTCGCGCTTTTCTGCAAGTTTTCCAGCTGTCCGCCGTCATGCAAAGTTGAATCATTCGGCTGTTTTTATTCTTGCGCTCTCCCAGTCTCCGGCGAATATGTTTCGGCTTTTTGAAAGATTTATATTTACACTCCGGGCGGATAACATAGACCTTCGGCGTTGTCCACTTCATCGGCTCACGCTTCCAGAACGCAGGCTTGATTTTCTCCACCTTCGCCCGCTCTGGCATAGAACGCCGCCGTAGACTGAAACAGGCTTCGGGCGGTAGCATCGCCATTGTTGCAACCCGCTGCCAATCAATGCAGATTTCTTCGGGCGTGTACAGAATGAATCCGACATCAACCAGTTCTTTCCGTGCCTTACAGATTGAACTTTCATTCATGCCTGTTTCGTCATGAACAGTTTTCAAAGCAGGGCGAAAGCCGTCGGGACAATCCGCATAGAAGGTCAGCAGCTTTTTCATGCGGTCGGGCAGGTACATCGCCGCGCAAGCATCCGCCGCCATTTGGACAAGGTTCGCGCCGCGCTGGATGTATTCTGTTTGATTGCAGTGGTGAATCATGGGCGGTTGACGAATGTTCTTCATTTGCTCATACCTCACTTTCATTCGTTGCTTGCGTTCAGCAGCTTTTCAATTCGGGCAACTTCTTCAATCCTGTCCCACAGTAGGCAGATGTTCCCGCCGCCGTACAGGATGAATCCAGCGGTCACAAGGCATTTGCGAATGGTGGAGACGGCAGTTTGTCGCAATGCCCGTGTTCTCTCGAACAGTTTTCAAAGCAGGGCGAAAGCCGTCGGGACAATCCGCATAGAAGGTCAGCAGCTTTGTTGCACGGTCGGGCAGTCGTACAACCTTCGCGGCTTGTCGAACCGTTTGGGTATGGTTTTCGTCCCGCCGTCCAATGTGATGAATGGCGGGTGGGTGGCGGTAGTTCCTTCCAGTGTTTGGCATGGATTTTTCCTCCGTTTCAAAATTTATGAAATTGTTGTACCTTGCTTGCGCGGGTACATATCTTATAGGTGCGCTTTTCTCATCAGAGTTCCGCCTGAATCAAAATCTTTTTGGACTTTTTTCAGAAGTCATAGGCTTTATTCACGGTATGTTCCCAGTCTGTAAAAATAAGGCTCTCACCGATGCACTATAACTGCAATAAAAATCATCAGAAAAATTATAAAGAAAAATAGGATTCACAAGAAATCGGCTTGCGCGGTAGAAGTCGGGATTTCTCTTTCAGCCGTCGCAAAGAAAAGAAAGTAACAAAGAAAAGAAAGAAAAAAGAAAGAAAAGAAAAAGAAAGATAGGGATTATCTTATAAGCTATATCTTTATTATATTATAGGGGGGGGTCAGGTAATTTCTTCCAGAAACATGGACAAAAAAAAGAGGGAACAGCATCACGCCATTTCCTCCATCTTCCAACTTCTGTATCGTCTTATCACGGTTTCCTTCGTGCCTGAATCGTCAGCACACCGCCTTTTTGTTTGGCGGTCAGACTGTCCCGAATCCAACTCACAACTTCATATTCTCCCGGATTCCCTTCCAGCGTCAGAATATCGCCCGTCTTGATTTCATCCGTCCAGTGATTGCCTTGCAGCTTGATCTCTATCATGTCCGCAAAGTATGCGCCGGCCTGATTCTTCGCGTCTGCCATCATGCCGCTGAATGTCAGCACGGCAGGAAAGTTATCAATCAGCGGGTGGAGGCGTTCGCCTGTATCCTCCACCGCAAAGCCGAATTTATCCGTCTGCGGGTTGACCTTGCGGCTTACCTTCACGAAATGCAAACACGGGGTTGCGTGTGTCATGAAGCAGTTCGGGGCTTCCTGCACGTCATCCGCAATCAGGTAGAACCGCCCTTCAACGTACAGAAGATTTCCCCGGTAGATTTCATCTTTGAGTGACGTTCGCAGCACCGGCTTCATTCCTGCGTTCTTTGCGTACAGCACACAGCGGGTTTCGGCGCTGTAACCGTGAATAGCGTCCTATCCGTTCCCGTAGTCGGGGATGATACTGCAATCGTGATTCTGTCCCGGTATGTTCGCCTGAATCATGCGGTCAAAATCATTCCGCATTCTGAAAAACAAGTCATCCATGTGCCTTCCTCCTCAACATTTCGACAGTTCCGCCAACAGCTTGATTCGCTTCCAGTTGACAACAATCAGATTCAAACGACGGTTGCGCAAAATCAGCCGTTTCAGCAGCAGCGCGTTCTTGTAGGTCTGGCTTCCCGTCAACGTCAGGCTTGTTTCACTCTGCAATGCGGAAGCAGTGATTTCCGCGCCCTCGCTCATGCCCGCATAGAACAGAAGAAGCTCCTGCGCCTTTTCGCCCAGTGTGACCTCTGTCAATGCCGCATCCAGCACCGCCCAATAATCAGACGGTCGCTCATTCTAATGTGTTATCCTTGCCATGAAAAAACCTCCTTTGTTCAATTATCAGGAATAGAATAACCCTCACATTATTAATATTATAAAATAACTATGTGCTTTTTAAGACAAATCCACAGCAACAAAAACATTTTAGCTATTTTATGGCAATTAATAAACGAACAATTTAGAAATGATAAAGAACTTCTTTGCAACAACTATCTGTTTTCTTGATTGATAATAAAATAACAAATGCTATCAAACGCAAATACGCCTGCCTTGTATACATAGGATTTTTGACCGATAGGTGGAAATATGACAGGTATAGCACTTTCACAGCGCTTTTTCTCCCGGAAACGTAAATGGGCAAGCGCCCGGCAGCTTGCTTGACACAATCAGACGGTACACATCGCCTTCGGGGATGTATAATCTGGTGCGATTCACGCCCTCATTGTTCGTGCCCTGATTTAGGGCAGGGGTTATAAGGGTGCTATTCTTGCAATACTGGGCAATAGCATTCTGCGGCTTTGCATACCCCAGCGCCTTCGCTACATCCGAACCACAGAACAGAACCTTGTCATCCTCGACGATGGTTCGCACGTTCCCGAACTCCGGGTTCGCTGACAACGGTCATTTCGCGGCGCTGTGTAACGCCATTTGAGCGGGTGTCAGTTAAACTGACGGCAGCTTTCTCGTCGTCAAATGATGAGCAAAAATCAACAAATTCAGGTTGTCAGAAATCATTGATATTTTTCCTATGTTTGCAAGCGCTCTGAGGCGTTCCAGCTTCGGGGGTGGAAATATACCAGAAATGGGCTGGAAGCGCTCACAGGCTCAAAAACTCTGCGCTATCAGCGCATTTTCAGACAAACGCGCTTGCTGATTCCGTTCTGCCGTTTCAAATGTGCCTGATTTCCTTCCATCGGCGAACCAATTTTTGTATTACCAGTGCATCAGCACACACAAAAAAAAGAGGGCTTCATGCTTGCCCTCTCTCTGCCTTGACCAGCTTGTAAAACGTCGTGCGGGTCATTCCTGCTTGCTTGATGGCTTCGGTTGCGGTAATCTTGCCGTCCTTCCACAGCTTCACAGCATCATGAAACGCCTGATTCGCAACGGCTTTCGGTCTGCCTACGCGCTTTTCATCCAGCGCTTTCTTGTAGCCGTATTCCCGCCGCTCTGCATTGATTTCGCGTTCATATGCGCTGATGGCTCCCAACACCGACACAATCAGCTTGCCCGTTGCGCCCGTCGTGTCGATGTTCTCTTTCTGCGATACAAACGTTACGCCCTTTTCTGCGAAATAATCCAGCGTGTTCAGCAGGTCGGGCAAACTGCGGCTAACGCGGCTGAAACTCTCGAAATAAACCGTGTCACCTTCACGCACATAGTCAAGCATTGCCTGAAACTGCGGTCGGTCGGTATTCTTGCCGCTTGCCTTGTCCGTGAATACCTTGTCAAGGTCGGTCGGCATTGCGTATTCCTGCCGCTGCGTGTTTTGGTGTACTGTGCTGACGCGAACATAACCGATTCTTGCCATCGCTCTTTCCTCCGTCGCTGCTTATTCGGGAACGATGCTATTATAACTCAGATGTTCGCAAATGTCAACATTATTTTGCGAATATTCGCAAATTGTTCAGCAAAGATTTACGGATGCAAAAATCCGGCTCTTTCGGACTGTTCGTAATTCCATGGATAGTGCGACATAGCAAACAGAAAAGACGGCAGAACAATTCCCGCCGCCTTATATCCTTCATCATTTCGCCCGCATCTGCGTCATCAGGTAGCGCCTGATTCTCTGCTGCATCCGACAACATGCTGATTTGGACATGCCCAGCATTTTCGCTGCTTCGATGCAATTCCGTCCGTCCAGCCTGCAACGCACAAACGCCTGTTCCTTGTCGTTCATCCCTGCAAGAATCGCCCACAGTTCCATCTCCTGCGCGCTTTCATCCTCCGGCTGATTCTTCTCCCACAGTGCAAGGGCATCGCTGCCACAGCAGGAAAACCGCCCAACGTTCTTTCTGAATTTCCGTCGCGGAATGCGAATCGGGTAGGCATGAACCGCAGCCGTGTAGAGTGCATCAATAATGCAAATGTACGCCCTGCGCTCTAAGCCCGCCGTATTTTCCTGCTTGCGGTAGGCTATCAGCAGGGCAATTCGCGCTTCTTGCATCAGGTCATCCCGCATCTTCCCACGCTGTTCGGGATAGCGCGCAATGAAGCGGCTGACAATGCTGCTCAAATAGGTTTCATGCTGCTGAATGTATTCGGATTCTGTCATGGTGAATACTCCTGCTGAAAGTAGTCACCTTGACAGGAACAAGAACAAGCAAGAAAACTAAATATTTAAATAATTCGTCTCGCTTGGTAAGGATGAGGTCACCAGTTCAAATCTGGTTATCAGCTCCATAAGCCTTGCATTTTGCAGGGCTTTTTTCGTGTTTTGGGACAGATTTTGCATTTATAAGCAGAACGCATTGCAGCCTCGACGTTTTTCCTGACCTCATCCCTATTTTTCTGCACCTGCCGCTTCCTTGACGGTGAATTTGCCTCAAAAGCAAGGTGCGCAGGTCTGCCAATCGCCTGCGCACCGCGAGGTTCACTTATTTTCCTCCACTTCTACCGTCTGTACCGACTCCTTCTCCCGCCACGTCTCTTCCTTCACCAGCGTCGCGAACCAAATGCAATCCCCAACCATGCGGTTCTTGTGGCTCGATGGCGAGTTAATCTTCTGATTATTCAGCGCAATCGTGCTTGATGAGCCACCGTCGAGGTTGTAGGCGTTGTTCAGCCCAAACTGCACGCACAGGTTCGCCATCTGCACAAGGTCGAAGCCGACGGATTTCGGGGCGGTGCTTTCCGGCCCCTCGTTCGTCAGTATCAGGTATTCCAGCTTGCCAATCTGCCCGATGACCATTCGCTGGGCTTTCTTGGCTTTGCCGTTGTCGATGGTCACGTCATCAAGGCTCGTGAGCGGAACGCCGTCCAACACCAGCGCGGGGCCGAAACAGAAGGCGTGCAGGACGGTGCCGCCGCCGGCAATGTACTCGTCCCACTTCGCCTGCGTGGTGCAGGTGATGAGGTGGAAGTCGCCATTTTCGTCTACAATCAGCTCGTCGCGGCCCTTGTGCGGGCGCATCCGCAGCGTCTGACCGTTGCGGACGACGATGCCTTGCTCATGGTAGAGGCAGTAGTCGCCGTCGATGCCCATGACGGCGTTGAAGCGCTTCGTCATGTCGTTGACGTGGCGCGCCTGCTTCGACGGGTACTTGTTCGCGAAGCCTGTGCGGAATTGGCTCACGTCGGTCAGCTTCACGCGCGCGGACATGACGGGTGTTGTGCCTTCGCCGGGAGCATCGACCTGCTGCAAATCCTGCGTCCAGTAGGTGACGTTAATCTGGATGTCGATGGAATCATCATGGTAGCCGCCGTTATTGGGCAGGTAGCAATCCGGGTTCGGCAGGTTGGGGGAAACCTTGATATCCCACGGAATTGGCTCGAAATCAGGCGCGTCCTCCGCCAAAACGGGAACAATCAGCAGCGCGCAGAGCAAAAGCGAAATCAGGCGTTTCATCGGGAAATGTACCTCCTACGGTGTTCTACTTATCAGACGAATCAAAAGGGGAAAACGTTGTCATGTACGAAAATTTAATTTTTTTGTAACAATTTTGCGGATGCGCACCATTTCGCCCAAAAGTTGAAATTCCCTCTTGCATCAGCGCGCAAAATGGCGTATAATAAGCCTGTCAAATGACCCCGCTTGACGGGAGAAAAGCAGCTTTTGTCCTTCCAGAGAGCCGCCGGATGGTGCGAGGCGGCAGGGCGCGGGTGCTTCTTCCACTCCTGAATGGGGGCAGACGAGGAGCCTGCCGGGTTCGCCCGATACAGCGAGCATGAGTGGTCTGACGTGCGTCAGGCAAACTGGGTGGCAACGCGAGCTTCTCGTCCCGGAATTTTACGGGATGGGAAGCCTTTTTGGGTTCCGCCAAGCAAAAAAGGAGGATTTTTTCCGATGCTGGACATCAATCTGCTCCGTACCAATCCCGAATTGGTGAAGGAGAACATTCGCAAGAAGTTTCAGGACGAAAAGCTCGTCATGGTCGACGAAGTCGTCGAGATGGACAAGGAGTACCGCGCCGCGATTCAGCAGGCGGACACCCTGCGCAACCAAATTAAGGTTGCGTCCAAGCAGATCGGCATGCTGATGGGCAAGGGTCAGAAGGAAGAGGCCGAAAAGGCGAAGGAACAGGTCGCCGTTTACAAGGCGGATCTGGAGGGCCTTGCGGCGAAGGAAGACGAATTGCAGGCAGAAATCCGCAAGCGGATGCTCGTCATTCCGAACATCATTGACCCGTCTGTGCCGATTGGCAAGGATGACAGCCAGAACGTGGAAATCGAGCGCTTCGGCGAGCCCGTCGTGCCGGATTTCGAGATTCCGTATCATGTGGATATCATGGAGCGCCTGCACGGCATCGACCTTGACAGCGCCCGCAGGACCTCCGGCAACGGCTTCTATTACCTCATGGGCGATATTGCTCGCCTGCACTCCGCGATTCTGTCCTATGGCCGTGACTTCATGATCGACCGCGGCTTCACCTACTGCATCCCGCCGTACATGATCCACGGCGACGTGGTGACGGGCGTGATGAGCTTCGCCGAGATGGAGAACATGATGTACAAGATTGAGGGCGAAGACCTCTATCTGATTGGTACGTCCGAGCACTCGATGATCGGCAAGTTCATTGACACGATTCTGGACGAAAGCCAGCTGCCGCAGACGCTGACCAGCTATTCCCCCTGCTTCCGCAAGGAAGTTGGCGCGCATGGCATTGAGGAGCGCGGCGTGTACCGCATCCACCAGTTCGAGAAGCAGGAGATGATCGTCGTCTGCAAGCCGGAGGACAGCCCGATGTGGTTCAACCGCCTGTGGCAGAACACCGTCGATTTCTTCCGCTCGATGGACATCCCGGTTCGCACGCTGGAATGCTGCTCCGGCGACCTTGCTGACCTGAAGGTGAAGTCGCTGGACGTGGAAGCGTGGTCTCCGCGCCAGAAGAAGTACTTTGAGGTCGGCAGCTGCTCGAATCTGGGCGATGCGCAGGCGCGCCGCTTGAAGATTCGCGTCAAGGGCGACGACGGCCGCAAATACTTCGCGCATACGCTGAACAACACCTGTGTTGCGCCGCCGCGTATGCTGATTGCCTTCCTCGAAAACAACCTGCAGGCCGACGGCCGCGTCCGCATTCCGGAAGCGCTGCGGATGTACATGGGCGGAAAGGAATATATCGGCTGATTGGACTGAAGGGAAAATTGCAAAGGGACGGGTGCAGGGGGTGCTCCTTGCACCCGTTTTTTCTTTTCCCCGCGCCCTTCTTTTCCGCCGCCCGCCCGCATACCATCCATCAGCCGAATCAACGGGCAAGGAGGCGGACAAACATGAAACTTCCCAAACTTCCGAAACTTCCATCCCTCAAATCCCTTCATCTCCCCAGCCGCATCACGATGGAACGGCTGCTCATTGTCTCTGCGGCGGCGCTTGTAGTTGTCCTCGCCGTCCGCGGCGGACAGCAGACCCAAACCGCCATGCAGCAGACTGACTTCACCCCCGATGTCAGCACCCAAACCATCGCGGACGCATCGCCGGATGTCGAAGTGACCTCTACCGTCTGCTGGTATGAGGACGGCGAGGGGTATCTCGTGCCGGTCACGCGCCAGATTCCGCTGCAGGACGGCGTGGCGAAGGCGACGCTGAGCCTGATGGTGAAGTCGTCCGAGAACGACCTCGCGGCGGCGCGGATGGGGCTGCGGAACGTTATTCCAGAGGGCGTGACGTTCGATTTGGACATTTCCGGCGGCAAGGCGCGCGTGGACTTGAGTAAGGAGGCGCTGAGCTGCCAGAACGCGGAAGAAGAGCTGCTGATGGTGCAGGGGACGGCGGCGGCGCTGTGCGGATTTGACACGGTGCAGGAGGTAACGTTCCTCTTTGACGGTCAGAAGCGCTCGCAGTTGACGCACGGGACAGACGTATCCGGCGTGTTCAAGGCGGACGGCGTGAATCTGGAAAGCGTGGAGACGACGGCGAACCTGACGAATGCGTCGCGGGTGCAGCTATATTTCCCGTCGGCGGACGGGCGGCTGATGGTGCCTGTTACGCGGACGGTGTTTTCCCCCGCTGACCTGACCACGGCAATGCTGGAACTGGCGAAAGGCCCGGAGAAGGACAGCGGGCTGGAAATTCCGCTGCCGAAGGACTGTGGTCTGCGGTCGGTGACGCTGAAGAACGGTGTCGCGACAATTGACTTCACAAAAGAATTTGCGTCCCTTGCGACGGCGGAGGACGCGAGCGCGGCGACAAGCCAGGCGCTCCGGGCAATTGTGTTCACGGCGAGCCAATTTCCGGGCGTGAAGAAAGTCGAGGTGCTGGTGGAAGGAAAGCCGTTTGAGGCACAGCCGTCGGCGGTGACGACGTTCGTGAATCAAGCGGACGAAGTGATGGCGCAGTATCCGGGGCTGATTACGGTGGATTAAAAAACGGGTGCGTGGAGCGTAAAACTCCATGCACCCATTTTGAGTATAGAATCCTATTGCGCTGCTTACTTGCTCTTTCCCCCGAACAGCCCCGTGATTCCGCCCAGAATCCCGCGCGTCACCTGCCGCGTCACTTCGCGGGTCGCGGTGCTAATCGCCGTATTCTGCACGCGCCCCAGCAATGAGTCGTTCTTCCGGGCGCGCGCGGCACGTTCTTCGCGCAGTTCATCCGCGTGCTTCCGGCGTTCTTCCGCCTGACGTTCCTTCTCGGCTTTCTCAGCTGCTTTGCGCTGCTTCTCCGCCTCGCGCTCCTGCGCCTTCGTCGTTGTCGGCGCTGCTGCGGGCTGCGCCTGAGCCGGGACGTAATTGCCCGTCGCGGGGTCAAGCTGCATCGGCATCATCTTCTGCACATACTGCCCGCTTGCCGGGTCGTAGACCATCACCAGCATGTTCTGTACCTGCGGCTGCTGCACAGTCAGCACCGGAACAGGCTGCGCCTGACCTATCGGCTGCTGCTCCTGCTGATTCTGCCATGCCGGACGTGCGGGTTCGTCCGCCGCCATCCACGCGGGACGCGGCGTGCTGCTCTGTGCGGCAGGATGCTGAACAGGCTGTGCCTGACCCACAGGCTGAGCCTGAGCCATCGGCTGGGCCGCCTCGCGCTGTACATAATGCCCTGTCTGCGGGTCGAACACAAGGAAAGCATCGGGGCGGCTGACCG
>UMEW01012222.1_pt1 | contig 14902 bp, 8 predicted proteins | sample 1964851 | NCBI WGS metagenome assembly UMEW01 (sample SAMEA4836030, study PRJEB28245) | human gut metagenome | biome: gut microbiome; material: fecal sample | place: Denmark | collected 2008 | reverse complement strand
AATTCTTCCAGCTTGGCCTTCTGCTTGGTCAGGCGGGTCATCTCCTTGAACACCCTCGGCGGGATGTGGTCGCGTCCGGTTTCGCTGGCGCTCTCGCCTCGCTCCAAATCCGGGTATTTTTTGACCATATGCTCCCAAAATCTGTCCTGCCATTGCGTTAGCTTCTTCTTGTTGCCTACGATTTCTTTGGCACAGAGCCGCCCATCCTCTGTCAGTGGGACAAAAGAAAGGTGCATATGGGGCGTTTTCTCGTCCAGATGCACCACAGCGGATATAATGGTTTTCGGGTCTTGATGCTCCCGGATGAAATCCAACGCCTCCTGGAAATAGGCTTTGATTTCGGCTTTTTTCTTGCCCTTGAAGAACTCCGGCGTTGCAGTCACAAGAGCCTCCACCAGCCGAACACTGTCTGACCGGGTGCGGCAACCGGCATCCTTGATCTGCCGCTCTGCCTCTGCACGATATTTGCGCTCCGGTTCGAGCAGATGAAAGTTCAGACAGCTGCGGCTCTTGTCAATATCCGGATTGCTGGCGTATTCCTCTTTTGTGCGCTCATTGTGCGACTCAATATTGGAAATCTCCGGTCCTTTGTATTTAGCAAAGCGGAGAATCGCAAACTGCGGCTTACTCATTTATTTTTCCCTCCGTTTCTGCCAGATCAGTTCATAGCCCAGCACATCGGCAAGCTCCACGACTTCCTTGTATCGGATACTTCCTCTCTGTAATTTTGCGGACAGGTTGGAAACGCTGTCCGACCAGCCATATTCATCATGTAATAGGTCAACAACCTCCTGCATGGTAAAACCGGCGCGGACGATCTGCGCCTTTATTTCGTTGCATACATTCATATTGAAAAATCCTCCATAAATTTGTTTGTGTTTCGGCGAACGCTCTCCACTTCAAAGCGGAGCAGATGCACCAAATAGTGAAAAATCTGTCATCTCTGAAATCCGTTCAGAATTTCGCTTGTGATGTCCTGTCCGTATATGACCATATCCCACTTTACTGTTCCGTGTGGTTTGGTCTGGAACAGCGAAAACACCCATTGCTCCGTGAACGGAGCGCATTGTTCAGAGAAGCATGATTCCGTGAAATGGTTTCGTCATGCGCTCAAAAAGTCTACTGTTTTCATTACCATTGATTTTCAATCCTCCTTTTTCTTACTTGCGGTGTACTCTTTCAGAAAAGTGATCTTGCTGCCTTTCATCAGCTCGTCCACCATGGCAACCCGTTCTTCCAGATCGCCCACTGTCAAAATGCCTGTCAGATATCCGATATAATCAAGCGTCTGGCAGGCTTTCACAAAACGGTCATCCAGAGCATCGTCCGGTGTCTTGGGTGCATACCGTACTTTCCAATCTTCCAGAAGATGCAGATAATCCGTCAGCGCCCGGAAGCACAGTATTTCGTCCTCCCGGAACTGACGGATACAGGGATGCTTCGGCTTGGGTAAAGCTGCGGCAGTAGGCGGTTTCTGGTCAAGTCCGAAATCTGCTGTCAGCTTTTGCGCTGCTTCATAACTGCTCAGATCGAACAGCCTTGCCACGAAGTTGATCACATCCCCCTTGGCTCCGCAGCCGAAGCAGAAGAAATATTCCTCGTTCAGCTTCAAGCTCGGATGCCTGTCGTTGTGGAACGGGCAGCAAGCCATACCGTAGCGGCTCACCTTCAGCCCGTAGTGTTCGGCGGCTTGTCTTACGGGAACTGCCACATTGATGGTTTCCAATAAATTCATACGCATACCTCCATAATTAATTTGACAATTCTTGCTTGTCACCTGAATATACGGAGAAAACAACTGTCAACCGAAAAATCCGGCACTTCTGCAAAAAAAGAAATCGCCGCCCTGAATTTTTGCAAAAATGCAAAATACACAGGGCGGCGAATGTTCACAATATGCATCTTGATATTGTTCCGCAAATAGGATATAATATTGTTAGATTTAGACGAAAAGGGGTGTTGAGGATGCGCTATTTATCAACTTTTGAGGTGGCAGAGAAATGGGGGATTTCTCCGCGTCGTGTGGGTGTTCTCTGTAGCCAAAACCATCCCCGGCGCACAGCAAGCAGTAAGCCGTTGGATTATCCCAGAAGATGCAGAGAAGCCTGCTGATGCCAGAATCAAAAGCGGCAAATATATCAAAGCAAAAAATAAGGAAGGGGGGACATAACGAGTGGAGAATACATTTTTGCCCGGTACTGTCAGACAGCGGCTTGCCGATCTGATGAAATATCACAAGGTATCTCAGACTGACCTTGCGCTAAAAATTGGATGCGGTGACAGCCTGCTCAGCCGTTTCCTAACCGGAAAGACGAACAAGATCGGTGACGAAAACATCATCCGGATTGCCAGAGTATTCAATGTGTCCACCGACTTTCTTTTAGGCGTGACCAATGTTCCCGATAGAAAAAATTATGAGATTGACGAGCTGGGCTTGTCAGCCCAGGCGGCACGAAACCTCTACACCGGCAAGGTTAATGCACAAGTGGTCAATCGGCTCTTGGAAAGTCCCCGCTTTGCTGAACTAACCTACATATTGGAGCAGTATTTCAATGACACTATCGCATCCGGCTTTGCAGCTCAGAATCAGCTTTACGCTACCCTCGACAATCTGACAAGAAGTACTGTACAAACCGATGCAGCAAAAGAAGCTGCCAAGGACATTAGCCGTTTACGGACACCGGCATATCAGGCAGATCTCGCCACCATTGAAGCTCAATTTATGGCGGCAGTCAAAGAAGTGAAGAAAGAGATCGGTCACGATTTTACAGTACAGCAGGCCCCCACCAAAGAAGCCGCCGAGCGAATGTTTACAGAGCTTACAAAAGGTGAGGATATGGGAAACCCCAAGGTCACACCGGAGCAAGTGACCGAACTGATTATCGACAGCGTTGCCGGTATGGATGGGGTCAACCAAGAAGCACTGGACAAGCTCAGTCAGGCGTTGACCGCCTTTATGCAGACCACCTTGGATCAGGCGGCAAAACAGGAGAAAGACGATTAAAAACCGGAGCAACGAGCAGCTCTGCGCTCTGGCACAGAAGGGGAATACGAACGCCCGTGACCTGCTTCTGGAAAACAATTTCGGTTTTATCCGCAAAACCGCCAACGAGATTTATTTCGGTATGAATCTGGGCGAAAGCGAACTCAGTATCGACAAAGAAGACCTGGAGCAGGAGGGCTGTATCGGCTTATTGGACGCCATTCCTCGCTTTGACAGCAGCAAAGGCACTAAGTTTCTGACCTATGCAGCACCATCTATCCGAAATGCCATGACCAATCTGATACGGGATGCGTTTTCTCGGTACGAACAGCGGATGGTTGATACCAAAGACGGGCTTGCTTTTCAGAAAATCCGTCTGGATGAAGTTGTCCCCGGTGAGGAACGGATGCTGCATATCGAAGCGATTGCTGACCCGATTGCCAAATCACCGGAGCAGATTTATGTGGAACACGAAATATTGCGTGAACTGTATGCAGGACTCGATAGGATTGGAAGGCGAGAGCAAGCCTATCTGCTGTACCGTTATGGCTTAGCATACGACGATTGGAGCAGCAATCCACTTTAATCTGAGCGAAATAAGGAGGAATGCATATGGCTTCACTAACACATGTCTGTATGTGGTCAGAAAACGGCTGGAAGCGTATCACAGCAGAACAAGCCGCCCAATTGCATCCAGGTGGTACTGTATCTGCTCATAGCGGTCTGTTTATGTGTGAACTCTGTGGCCAGTATGTCATTCTTACCGATGGCGACATTAGGATACGCTACTTCAAACACAGTGCCTATGAAAAAAGCAAAGGTTGTCCTGAGCGTACATTCGGAGCTGGCTATTCAATCTCTTACGGTTCTCAGGAACACGATTTACCAATCCGTATTACAAGCGTATCCTCATCTTCTTTCAGCTTTGAAGTCGGCTTGATTCGTGCTCCAATAAGTTCTCTCAACAAGGATTTCCGTATAGAAATCAAACCAAAGGGAGCATTTGATGTATCCTATGTGTTCACTAAAGAACGGCTTAACTACGACAGAATTACATATTTCCCTGTCGGTGAAAGGCCATTTGAAAAATACACTCTCAGTTTCCAAAATGGAAGCGATAAATTACGTGAATTCTGGCCGGCAGAGATTAAAGGCATTGAGCCGGAAGGTACGTTGTTTGAAAAAGTTTCCGGTAAAAAACTCTCATATGATGCCGATGTTGAGATTGGTAAAGAATACTACCTGCTAAAACGTGGCTACATCTATAGGAAGTCATTCAGCAGCGTGCGAATTCAAGAAATCATGCAAAAACGAATCGGGTGGGAAACTTGGAGTCTCTATGTGGTTTCTGCATCTGCATTTAATGAAGATGCAGCCCGATTCTATCTCGACTTCCATTGTCGGCTGACAGATCACCCTGTTTCATTGCAACCGGTATGGCCGTTATTTGTCGAAGGAAATTATATTGTCAAGCACAATCAAAACAGTATGTATATGCTTATCGAAGGTAATGTAGCCGCAGTTAAAACATTTCCTTCTGTGACAGTTCGTCAGCTAAATTACAATTCATCTCAGTCAAAACTGTATGAGATGTTTTGTTCCGGCAGACAGCAGTTAATATCTGCTGGCCGCACTCAAGCCTTACAATACACATACCTTTGGAAAGATCCTCTCGACCAGGTGGGCTTGCATCCAGAAGTTTCAGTAACCGATATTGCAGGTGCTGAGGTTGATCCTGGCGAGACCGATACTCTACCGCACGACAAAACATTGCGCTTCAAATCAACATTTGATGGAGAGCTAATTATCTTCAACAATAACCGTGTTGTAGATAAGCGGAAATTATCCGCTGACAAATATATAGAGTTGAACGGACTATCTTACGGTTTAGGCGTTCAAGTTGTCATTGGCCGTGATGTCATCTGGCAAATCGATTTCAAGAAGCAACAGCCCATCGTTGTAAATGACGAAATTGAAATGCTGAAGCGAATTACTAATGTGTCAGGGGCAACAATCCCGGCTCCGCACTCTTTGCGAAATATGTTAGCGGGTATGAATTGCTATCCGCAGGTATGTCAGTGGATACAAAAATGTATTAAGAATGGCACCATTAATGAGCAATCATACCGCAGATTGCAAGAGGCCTATCGCAGCATGAATACGAATAGATAAGGAGATGCATTATGGATTACATTGATCTTCTTACTCAGGAAGAAAAATCAATCCTCTGCAGAATCATCACTGGTAGAGATTTCAAAGAACTCTTTAAAAGAAACGAACAGGAATTCTCGAAAATACGAAAAGGATTCAGAGCCAAATCATTGACAGAGCAGCAAGCGCTTTCAATTGCTATAGTCAATGTTGATAAGCCCTTTATTGCAATGTGGGTCAATACAAGGGTAGATATCTGGCTTAAGGAAATTCAGGAAAACATTGAGGAACTTGAAGAGGAGGGTTCAACGCATGACATTGCCCTGGCATCGACTATGCTTGACTCCGTCTTTGCCAATAATGTTGATTTATACCTTAAACTTGCAGGAAAAACTATGGATGAGGATGCCCGCTCTAAACTTCATGAAAGAATGGAGAGCATCAAATCTGAGCGTGCAAGGAATGCGGAGGTGGCTGACCGTATTAAGGTTTTAGAAGAAGAAAAACGCCATCTACTCGATCAAATTGCTGCTGCTCAGCAGAGTGTTAATACTATAAAGGCAGAATACGAACGGAAAATACAAGAGATTGAACAGGATAAAGACACATTGGAATCCTTGTTAACTGAGGCGCAAGAGAGAATTACTGAGTCGCAGACTGCTCCTACCGCTGCTAAAAGTGACGATGCCGATTATCTCGCACAGTTTGACGATACAGATACTTCTGTTCTGCCCTCTGTTGGTAGCGATGAAATCGTTTCTTTATGTGGTGTTATCTCAGATTACAATGGGCAGAAATGGCTTATTCGTTATGCTGATTTGAGTCATAATGGGCACTATCACATTTTCCGCAAAAGTGAAGATGTTCCGCCGTACTTCACAAATAGAGACAAGATTTTCTATAAGGGCGGCCCTTCCAATGACGGTTTTTATGGCATTTGGGCTTGGTCTGCAACTCCGAATGAGAAGGACCCTTCCAAGGATTATATATTATCCCGGTACAACATGGACCTTGATGCCATTGAAGTCGTTACCATTTCAGAAGCATCAAACCTTGACAACCTGATCAATCTGTTGAAAAACGGAATCGAATACCAACCTCATAGTCATAGAGTCATGTTCGCCTTTTATGCATCCAAAGGACAGTACATGGGCATTCTGTGCAACACCCAAGAACTCAACACGGTTAATGGAAAAACTGCCTTTGCTGAAGATTGCATTGAAGTACCAGTATATGAATTTACTGGTGGCAACATTTTGCGTTTGGATAATGGGCTCTCTTTCTATAGAAATGCGTTTGCTGGTCTTCCAAGTAAGCTTTATCAATTGAAAAGTCCACTTGATATTGTAAAGAATATCGTTTTCTCTTCAATTTCTTGGGGTACATATAAAACAAGAGGATTGACTCGTGCCGAGTATAGAACCTTCAAGGATTTTCTCGGTTCAATTCCGGTTGACGACATAACGTGCAAGATTGAGACTGCGTGCCGTTGCTCCAATTCCGCTGCTAAAGAATTGCTGGATGAATTCCTAAATGTGGTCTGGAAATACGTTGATGGAGATAGTTTAGAAGACGAAATAATCCTCTCTGCTATTTCTGCAAATACTGAACTTCAGGAAAGAATAAAAGCACTCATTCGAACGGATTGGGAAGCAGAGAATAAAAGCTTACTAGATAAAGCCCAGAAAAAACTCGATTCACTTGATGCCCAGTTAAAATCTGCTACTGTTAGTTTAACCAAAGCACAAGAAGCGTTTAATAAAACAAAATCGGAAGAAGAACGTCTTGCCGGTGTCATAGCAGAAAAGGAAAAACTGGCTGAGGATGTTGAAGTAGCAGTTGCTGAAAGAATACAAAAGGCACGCGAAAACGCGGCAGATTTCATTGCAAATATGGCTTTTGTTGGTGGACAACCGATTCAAGTTGCAACCACAGAGACTCCTGCCGCAGTTGAAGTTTCGTCCAAACCTGTTATTGCCCCATATCACACTTTTTCAGCATTCGATGATCTAAATGATCTCGAAGCTCATCACTCTTGGGCAGATGTCATTAATACAGCCGCATTTGAGCTCAAGGAAGCTGGTGTAGCAGAAAAATACAGAAGCAGCCTAGCCGCGTTCCTCTGCGCTGCCTATATCGAAAAACAGCCAATTTTTCTTGTTGGTCCTAATGCAATTGACATTGTTCAAGCATTCAGCGCAGCCGTAACAGGTCATAAATATGGAATGCTCTGCTGTGAGGGCGGTTATTGCAATCAGGTAATCACTGAAATTGGCACCGATGGCGAAGACATCGTGATAATCAACAATCTTCTTGCAAGTGGCTGGATGAACAGACTCCCGGAGATTCTTTCTCAAAAAGATATTTTCTATGTTGCCACCCATCCATATGCAGAAGATATCCAAGTTGAGCCAAAGAGCCTGTACGGATTTATGCTACCGCTGTTTACAGAGTTTTTTGTGGATGAAAAAGCTACCGGAAAATACTATGGAGGTTATTTTGCTGAGGGCTTCAAAACCTACTCAACGCCAAAGGGTACACGTAAAGATTTAAGGGTCCTTTCAAAATTAAAGATAGGTTCGTTAGTCAGGAACCGAATCAACAGACTTGTTGCTACGATGCACGGCATTTACTCTGCAACAACAACGGATGAGGACTTCTTATATGCTGTCCTTCCTATTGCTTATGCTTCACTGGAAATGCATGAACTCACAGAGGCGATTGCTGATCCTCAAAAGGGTATCGCAATTTCTGAAGGCCTCAAGCGTGATCTGCAGTATGTTTTAGGAGAATTCTAATGAATAAGTATAATGGGCTGCTTTCGTCAGTGGCACACAAGTATCATATCTGCAAAGGAGCACGAGAAACAGAGAACGAATGGAAAACTCGTCTGGTGTATAGTATCTGTGGAATGATGGCTTATGCTTCGCTCTGGGACGACTCGGAAGAAGGCACCATTTCCATTGTGCACTTAAAAAGGAAAGTCCGCAGCATGCTTGCAAATTACAAATCAATGTACCCGGAACTGTCTGGCAGCTTACCATATGTTTCTGAAGAGCTCGAAGATGAGATTGCAGACCAATTCTTAAGCACTGGCGTGGTTTATCACCGCCCCAACCGAATAGTTCCATCAATGAAGCATGAAGAACCGTTTGGTGATATCTTATTTCAAAGAGGTATTGCTCTGGATAGTATTTCCTGTGTATCCGGTATTGGATTTTATTCAAAACAGTATGGAGCAAAAAATACAGATAAGATAAAGGCAATGTTCGGTCTCGACCAAGAGAATTTACAAACATTGTGGCGTATAACGCTGTCTGCTGCTTCTTGGAAATCCGATCTGTCGTTTGAGCAAAATACAGAGTACCTTCGCTTAAAACCGCCCTTCTCTCAAGGGTACTGGGTAAACAAGCCGGATACGACTGGTACTGTTTCGATTCTTCGAACCGGAATGAAAGGTTCACAGTTATACTATCTTTACCGCTATTATGGCACCACGATGGAAGTCAGCCCACTCCCACAGTGGCAGGTAGAGTTCTACAATTACAGATCGCTTGCATGTGCCTGTCTCTCTACCTATGGAACATTGCCGCCAATAGAGTATTTCGAGGATGGAGCATTAGTCCATGTACATATGAATTATTTGCTCCCCCCACGTGAACTTGAGTTTTTAAAACTCTATAGCTGGCCTGAGATATGCACATCACTCCCGTGCAATTTTAGGCAAAAACTCTCAATAGAAGTCTTTACAGCCATTAAGAATGTTCTATCTGATGAGGGATATGGATTTAAAGGAGGGACAATCTGATGCCAAACGGAGCAAATTCTGTTCATAAGCAGTTGCGAACGGAGTTGGAAGACTATATTAAATCACAGTATTTCGGAAAGTCTCCCCTCCTGCTCTCTGCCTTAAGCGATCATATTGATGATGAGGGACTGCTTTACCAGAAACCCTTTATTGAGTCATCTCCGGCATACGTTACTGTCCAAAACGGCATTGAAACAGCATCCATAGAACCTTGGCTGAAAGATTATTTTTTACAGTTGGCAGAAGCGGGTATCGGGGTTTTCCCATCTCCATTTGCTCACCAGATATCTGCGCTTGAAGCAGCAACCAGAGGTGAAAACCTGTTTGTGTCAACGGGTACCGGCTCTGGTAAAACTGAGTGTTTTATGTGGCCGCTTCTTGCGAAGATGGCTACTGAAGCAAGAGGCTCCAAGAAATCATGGGCAAAACGAGGTGTTCGCACAATTATTATGTACCCCATGAACGCCCTTGTTTCAGACCAGGTTAGCCGACTCAGGAGGATGATTGGAGATCCTGATAAGAAGTTTATCAAGATATTCAGAAACACCTGCGGTAACGAAGTTCGCCGTCCCCGATTTGGTATGTATACTGGTCGAACCCCATACCCTGGAGCGCAGCCTTCTGCAGAACAGGATAGAAAACTCGAAAAAACTTTGGCCAGAATGTCTTTCCCGCAAAGTGATTCTGAACAAGAATACTTCAATCACCTTCTCAAAGAGGGAAAGATCCCCGCAAAGGCAGATATGCATCAGTTTCTGCAAGGACTTCACGAGAGTAGGCATATTCCAAACGATGAGGATGCAGAGCTAATAACTCGCTTTGAAATGCAGCAATTTTGCCCAGACATTCTCATCACAAACTATTCTATGCTGGAATATATGTTGTTACGCCCCAGAGAACATAAAATCTGGGATGATACTCGCGAGTGGCTTGCTTCGAACAACAAGAACAAATTGCTGTTTGTTATTGATGAAGCACACATGTACCGTGGTTCATCAGGCGGTGAAGTTGCGTTGCTAATTCGCAGACTTTTCCATAAACTTGGCATTAGCCGTGACCGCGTGCAATTTATACTTACAACCGCAAGTATGCCCAACAATAATCAGCAAGACGTTGATTCAGTAATGAAGTTTGCAAATGAGCTTACTGCCTCCGACAAAGCAACCCGGTTTTGCTATCTCACCGGCAAAAGAGAAGTCATTGATGGTCAGTTGAAATATGACATACCCGCTGAGCTTCTCTTAAGCTCAGATCCTAGCCAATTTGAGGACAAGGATGACTTAAAGTTTTCTGCGCTCTTGTCGTTCTGGCGTCAATTGGAAGGCTTTGACCAGAATATCAACTCCTTGGAAGCGATCTGCAACTGGATGTACGACAATCTTGTCTATTATCGCCCGTTCCATGAACTCATCAAGTATTGTCGTGGGAATGCAGTATCTTTAGGAGAGTTGTCTTACGGTATCTTCCCGGATCTCAGTCAGGGAAATGCTTTAAAAGCGGTCAGTGTCCTTCTGGCAATTGCACCACTTGCAAAAAACGCCAAGGGTTCTGTCCTTTTCCCTGCACGCATGCATATGCTTTTCAAAGGCATTTCTGGAGTTTATGCCTGTGCCAATGCGAATTGCAGCCGTTCTCATTCGGAAGGAGGTCTCACTTTAGGTGAGGTCTATTTGTCTGATGGTAATTTGATTTGCCCCCATTGTGGCAGTGTGGTCTATGAGCTTTATAATGACAGACGCTGTGGTGCGCTATTCTTCAAGGGCTATGTCCTTGAAGATGACTCGGAACTTCATGGAAATGTATACCTGTGGCGCTACCCCGGTCAGTTAATGGATCACAGGATGAAAGAAGTACATCTGTTTATTCCAACTGACGATTTTGAGCTACCTGCAAAACAGGGTAAAAACGCCATCAAACCCTGTTATCTTGATGTGAAGAGCGGGTTTATCAACTTTACGGATGACTCTTCCGCTGGTAAGTCATGGATTAGAAAGCTATACTACTGCAACTACTCTGCAAAAGGCAGGCCGCAGATCATTACCTTCCCGACCTGCCCGCATTGCAGGCATCAACTTTCTACATCGCAGCTTACCTCATTCAGCACTCGAGGTAATCAGTCTTTCTTCAACTTGATTAAGTCGCAGTTCCAACTGCAACCTGCTGTACCAGGGAAGGACAGTGATCCTGTTCGTTTTCCTAACGAGGGACGCAAGGTTTTGCTTTTCTCTGATAGCCGTCAACGTGCAGCAAAACTGGCTAGAGATATGTCTGATGCTTCGGACATTTCTGCTACAAGGCAGTTATTTGCAATAGCGATCAAAACAATGGAAGAGCAAACAGTCGAGCAATCCATGAATACGCTGTACGATTATTTCTGCCTTGCAGCTGGTCAGCGTCATGTGCAGATGTTCCATGCCGATGAACGCACAAAATTCGCTGAAGATTGTGCTTCCGCGCTGAATAATTACAATCGATGCGTAAAACGGGGAAGAGACTACGCTCCGCGATTTACGATTGCGAATGCGCCTGTACAGATGCAAGAATACCTTCTTCGACTGTTCGCTGGAGGTTATAACACTTTGTACGACTCCGCTACAAGCTGGATTGAACCTACCGATCAGGCACTTTTTGATGCTGTCGATGCTCTCGAGGAAAACCATGTGACGGTCACCGATGAGGAGTTTATCAATCTCTTCAATGCTTGGATTCTATCGATCTGTGATATGTCTACTGCTCTTGGCCATACCATCAATGATACGGTTCGGTTAAAGGTTCGCCCAAAGCGAGGTGGTTATGGACTTGATAAAGATTGGGAGTTTTCGAAAGTCATCCGAGAGATCATGGGTTGGAGTGACGGAAATGAAACTGAGATGGCTTGGAAACGAGTATTGAAAGAAGCATTCCTTGACTCAGCGCAACCTGATAACGGCAAACTATATATTGATCTTTCCAGAGTAAAGACACGTTATGATGCTACGCATGTATGGTACAAGTGTGAGCAGTGCTCTGAGTTGACACCTTTCTTCCTTAAAGGCAGATGCCCAAGCTGCGGTTCTACTCATATCCACAAGATGGAATCCGACGAATACGAAGCACTTAGTTTCTGGAGAAGGCCGGTTGCTGACGCGGTTCAAGGTGAGCCAATCCATGTGATCGACACAGAGGAGCATACTGCTCAGCTCTCACATAAAGACCAGCGTGACGACCTTTGGAGTAAGACCGAACAATATGAGTTACGCTTCCAGGACTTGATTCAAGATGGTGAAACGCCTGTCGATATTCTCAGCAGCACAACCACCATGGAAGTTGGTATTGATATTGGCTCCCTAGTTGCAGTTGGTCTGCGAAACATTCCTCCAATGCGTGAAAACTATCAACAGAGAGCTGGCCGTGCGGGCCGACGTGGATCTAGTTTATCTACAATCGTTACCTTCTGTGAAGATGGTCCTCATGATACATTGTACTTCAATGACCCGATTCCCATGTTCCGTGGCGATCCCCGCAGGCCGTGGATCGATGTGCGAAGCGAGAAACTCCTCCAGCGCCATCTGGCTATGGTTGTCTTACAGGAATTTCTCGCAGAAAAACATATGAGCCTTGATACAGTCCCCGCAGCCGTTTTTCTCGAAGATTTCCTGGACAGTTTCAAGAACTATCTTGCTTCCTACAGTGTTGATAAGGACAAGCTCCTTTTGCCTATTGGAGTGGTATTTCATTATTCAGAGTTTGCGGATGAACTCAAAGAAGCCCTTGATACACTTAAAGAAAAATGCCATGCTCATCCCGAGCTTTTTGGTGTAGATGAAGGCGCCAAGGAAGGCGATGCAAAAGTTCTCTTGGATGCTCTTTATGAAGAAGGTATCATCCCAACATATTCGTTCCCGAAGAACGTCGTCAGTACTTATATACCAGATATGCACGGGAAAATCCTTTACGAGGTTGAACGTGGACTTGATGTAGCTATTGGCGAATATGCTCCTGGCAGAGCAATTGTGGTTGATAAGCAAACCTATCAGATTGGCGGATTCTACTATCCTGGAAGTGAACGTCATAACGGTCAATCGCTAACCCCGGCACGTGCCTACGCAGAAGACCCAAATTATGTGAAGCAGATTATCTCTTGTCTTGAGTGCGGCTGGTTTGGTTTGATGGAGGAAAACACAAAACAGTGCCCATTCTGTGGAAACAATGATCTCAAAATCACTCGTGAAATGATGCGTCCATGGGGCTTTGCACCAAGAAATGCTGAAGCAATACCGGATGTTCAGCTATCAGAAGAGTATACCGCCGTACAGCAGCCTCTGTATTCAACTCTACCAGATGCAGAAGAAATGAAACTTGCTCCAGGTTGCAAGAACATACGAATTGCTTCGCGAACAAATCAACGAATCATCATGCTGAATAAAGGATCGGATGACAAGGGCTTTATGGTCTGCAAAGATTGTGGCGCTGCTATGCCAGGCGACGATATTTCTGTTCTGAATGACGTTAACAGGCCATACAAGTCAAAGTATGCTCGAAGCAGATGCCGTCACGGTAATTCCTTTAATGTGAATCTTGGCTATGACTTCATAACTGATATGTTGGTCCTTGAATTCACAATTGACGACAAGGTTATTGATGCACGCCGTAATGATAATCCATGGCTTAGCCGTGCAGCTCAATCCTTAGCTGAAGCGCTGCGACTGGTAGCAAGCAAAAAACTCGATGTTGAATTCACCGAACTTGTCACCGGTTATCGTCGCAGGACTGGGGCTGAAGCCTCCTATGTCGATATCTATCTTTACGATAGTCTATCGAGCGGCGCTGGTTATGCTGTCAGTGTAGCCGATGCAATTGCCGAACTACTATCCGATATGAAAGAGCTGTTGATTTCCTGTGATTGTGGATCTGCGTGTTCCAAATGCCTAAAGCATTACAGGAACCAATATGTACATGGCATGCTTGACCGCTTTGCTGCACTTCAGCTCCTTGAATGGGGTGTTGATGGCATAAAAGCATCTCCTATCAAACCAGAGACACAGATTAACATGATCATGCCTTTAGCGAATATCCTTAAGCAATCATGCTGCGAAATCAATGCTGATAGTGAAATTACCGCAGCTGGACCAAGAAGCAAAAAGAAGGTTGTTATCTACCCGGCAATGTGGGTTGAACCACATGCGACAAACACCATTTTCGTGAGCGATGCTTATATCAAGTATGCCAAGCCATATGCCGTTCAAAAGATTCTCGACAACATTTGAAACAGACTGTCGTCTTGAACTTCCTGGTTGCGAACTGGAATAATACAGAGCCCACCGATCATTGTTGACCGGTGGGCTCTGTCACACTTATTCTCAATCAATCAACCGATGCTCCGGTGTGCCTTTCACATACCGTTCCAAGTTGCTGAGTATTCCGCACGAGATTGCGCACCTCAACCGCTCAAATTGAGCATCCATTCCGGCGGGATTGAGCACCCTTGCCGCTGTCGTTGAGCACTGCGGTAAAATGTAGATATGCGTCAGATTTCTGGCGTAAATATCTACAAGGCGGTCACCTGTATGACCAATTACCGCGAGATCCTCAGGCTCCATAGCCTGGGACTCAACAAGACCGAGATCGCGTCAAGCTGCCAGTGCGCTCGGAACACTGTGGCAGCAACCCTGCAACGGGCGGCGAACTGCGGCCTGCAATGGCCGCTGCCGGAGGAAATGTCGGATAAGCAGCTCTCAGAGCGGCTGTTTCCGTCCAGCACCTCAACGCCTGTCTACAAGATGCCGGACTACGCCTCTGTCCACAAGGAACTCCAGCGCAGCGGTGTTACGCTGAACCTGCTGTGGCTGGAATACTGCGACCAGTGCCGGGCGGCGGGCGAGATTCCATACCAATCAACCCAGTTCAACAAGTACTATGCCGACTATCTGACAAAGGTCAACGCCACCATGCACCTGAACCACAAACCCGGTGAGGTTATG
>UMEW01059419.1_pt1 | contig 15108 bp, 10 predicted proteins | sample 1964851 | NCBI WGS metagenome assembly UMEW01 (sample SAMEA4836030, study PRJEB28245) | human gut metagenome | biome: gut microbiome; material: fecal sample | place: Denmark | collected 2008 | reverse complement strand
GTTCTCCTTTCACACGGTTATTCTGTCGGAATAATTGCTCAGCCCAATTGGAAAAGTGCTGAATCGTTCAAAGTTTTCGGCAAACCCAGGCTTGGCTTTCTTGTGAATTCCGGGAACATGGATTCCATGGTGAATCATTACACGAGTGCAAAGAAACCGCGAAGCGAAGACGCCTACACGCCCGGCGGCAAGCGCGGGAAGCGGCCCGATCGTGCCGTTAATGTTTACTGTAAATGTATCCGTAATATCTACGGAGATATTCCTATCATTATCGGCGGCATTGAAGCGAGCCTCCGCCGCTTTGCTCATTACGATTATTGGGACAACCGTGTTTTACCTTCCGTTCTTGTATCCTCAGGTGCGGATTTGTTGATTTACGGCATGGGTGAACGCCAGATTATCGACATTGCGGAGGCTTTGGACGGCGGCATTGCTGCACGGGATATTACCTATGTTAAGGGAACTGCATATTGGGCGGATAACCTCTCGCGCGTGTATGAGTACGCGCTTATTGACAGCTTTGAAAAAGTATCAAACGACAAAAAAGCTTACTGTGCTGCATTTATGACGCAATACCGTGAGCAGGATGCGATAAGCGGCGCAACGCTTGTTCAGCCGCACGGGAGCGGATTTGTTGTTGTGAACTCACCCGCCATGCCGCTTTCACGCAACGAGTTGGATGCTGTTTACGATCTTCCTTATACACGCCTTCCCCATCCTTCCTACACCGAGCATATTCCCGCTTTGGATGAGGTTCGCTTTTCCCTTGTCAGCTGCCGCGGCTGCTACGGCCAATGTGCGTTTTGTGCGCTTACTTTCCACCAGGGACGCGTCATTCAATCCCGAAGCCACGAATCGCTGATTGCCGAAGCCAAGCTTATGACCAAAATGCCCGAATTCAAGGGCTATATTCACGATGTCGGAGGGCCAACGGCGAATTTTCGTCAGCCTGCATGTAAAAAACAGCTTACGAAGGGTGTATGTAAAGACCGAACCTGTTTGGGATATTCACCTTGCAAAAACGTTGAAGTCAGCCATACGGATTACGTTGAACTTCTGCGCAAGCTCCGCAGACTGGACGGTGTGAAGCGTGTGTTCATCCGTTCAGGTATTCGTTACGATTACCTGATGTACGATAAAGATGAAACATTTTTTAAGGAGCTTATTAAATACCATATAAGCGGACAACTAAAGGTTGCGCCCGAGCATATCGATGATCACGTGCTTGAGATGATGGGCAAGCCCGGCGGTGAACTGTACCAACGCTTTGTTCGAAGATATAAGCAGCTTAATGATGCTCTCGGAATGAACCAATACATTGTTCCGTACTTCATGTCAAGCCATCCGGGCAGCACTTTGAACTCTGCAATCGCACTTGCAGAATACCTGAAGGCGAGCGGGCAGCGTCCGGAGCAGGTTCAGGATTTTTATCCAACTCCCGGCACTCTTTCCACCTGCATGTTCTATACGGGACTTGACCCGCGAACTATGAAGCCGGTTTATGTTCCCGTTTCGCCCGAGGAAAAAACAATGCAGCGCGCCCTCATGCAGTTCTTCATTCCAAAGAATCGGCCTCTCGTCCGAAAAGCTCTCAGGCTTGCAGACAGGGATGATCTCATCGGCAGCGGCAGGAACTGTCTCGTGCCGGATGTGCATCAAAGCCCGGCACACAGCGGAAGCTCTTCCTCTGCGACAAAAAGCAATCACCGTTCGCAGTATGGAGCGACGGAACATTCGGCAATCAAACGAAAAGATGCGCGGCAGAATACCCGTTTCGGTTCCGTTGAACAGAGCCGCAGCAATGGGCCGAACAGAGGAGTTCAAGGCAAAAAAACGGTTAAAACATCCGATAAGCGTTCAGGCGTAAAGAAGCATCGCTGATGTTTGTAAAGCCTGTGTAAGCATTTTAAGACCTTTGCCGCGGAGTGTTGGCATATTGCACCGTTTTGTGCTATAATATTTTTATCAACAGCCGCCTTTGGGACGGTTGATGCTGGTTAAAGGATTTTTAACATGAAAAAACAAACTAAATCCGCAGTAAATGCCGGTTTCGTGCAGGGAGCTGCAATTCTCGGCATTGCGGGGCTTTTGGTCAAAATCATTGGGGCGGTGTACAGAATTCCGCTTGCAAACATTGTCGGCGAAAGCGGCATGGCGTATTACGAGGTTGCTTACCCTTATTATTCCTGGCTGCTCGTCATATCCTCTGCGGGACTTCCGACAGCAATTTCCAAGCTTGTTTCCGAACGAATAGCACTGGGCGATATCGTCGGAGCAAAACGTGTATTCCGTGCGGCGTTGCGCTTGCTTTTTGTCATCGGAATTGTCACTGCCGTTCTTCTGTTTGTTCTTTCATCACCGATCGCAAACCTTTCCGGTGCAGCACCGGCAAGGTATTCCCTTATGGCATTGTCGCCTGCACTGCTCTTTGTTTCCGTCATGTGTGCCTACCGCGGGTATCTGCAGGGAATGCAGTGCATGACCGGAACAGCAATCAGCCAGATTGTTGAGCAGCTCATCAAACTCATATTCGGGTTCGGACTTGCGTTTTTATTCGTCAAAACACGCCCCGATGCCCCTGAGTTGGCGGCAATGGGAGCATTGATAGGCGTCAGCGTTTCAGAGCTTGTTGCACTTGCTGTCATCAAGTTTTATTATGATGCTCGCATTCGCAATCGCTCTCTTCCCGTCTGCGTTTCAACAAAAGGCGCAAAAAGCGGGCTTCGCGGCTCAATCATCAAGCGTTTGCTTGCAATTGCAATTCCGATAACCATCGGCGCATCAATAATGCCCGTTACGGGAATTGCCGACTCCGTGTTCATTATCAATTTTCTTGAAAAGCACGATATTGCAATGGGTATTGCGGAAGAAATCGCAAACGAAAATGCGCGTGTTGCATACACTGTTCTCCGCAGCTACGTCACTCCGCTTATCAACATGCCGGCCGTGTTGACACTTTCGCTTTCAATGAGTCTCGTTCCCGCAATCTCCCAAGCCGTTACGCGCAAGGAAAAGCGCATTGTTAACGCCGCAAGCAGAACGGGCATCAAGCTTGCCATGTTTATCGGTGCACCGTGCGCAGCAGGACTGTTCATTCTCGGCGGTCCGATAATGTCCCTGCTTTATTCGGCCGTCCGCAACAATCAGGACAGGTTCATCCAGGCTCAGCAGGTTATGTATATCGCTGCCGTCGGGGTTCTTTTCCTTTCACTTGTTCAAACTCTCACCGGCATAATACAGGGTCTCGGCAAGCCGCGCGTTCCGGTCTATTTCCTTGCTCTCGGCGGCATTGTTAAAGTGGTCAGCATGTTGGTTCTTATGCAATTCACAAGCATGGGCATTCTCGGGGCTGCATTGTCCACCGTGCTCTGCTATGCGGTTGCAGGAATTGCCGATACTGTTTACGTAATACGCAAAACACGAATGAACATAAGCTATACGGATACATTCGCAAAACCTCTGTTTTCAAGCATTGTCATGGGCTTCGCCGTCTTCGCTGTGTACACTCTCGGTTCAAAGCTCGGACATCCGACGCTTGCAACGCTCGCCTCGCTCTGCGTCGGCGTGGCAGTATACGGAGGACTCATGATCCTGCTTCGTCCGTTCAGCAACAGTGACCTTGAATTCCTTCCGAAAAAGGATCTGTTCAGGCGTATTTTCCGTGTTATCTGATTCGAATTGCATACACACTTAACGAGTTCATTTTTCGGTTAGGAGGAAGCAATGCCGGACTACAGACGTATAATTGAAGAGCGGGAACGTCAAACGCTTTCGCCCTATGCAGCCTTGAGTGCAGAAACACGCGGTCGGGAATATCCCATTGACCCCTGCCCTGTTCGCACCGAATTTGTACGTGATCGCGACAGGATAATTCATTGCAAGAGTTTCCGCCGCCTTAAGCATAAAACGCAGGTGTTCCTTTCACCCATCGGTGACCATTACAGAACGCGGCTTACGCACACATTGGAGGTTGCTCAAATCGCCCGAACGATTGCCCGTGGACTTCTGCTCAATGAGGATTTGACCGAAGCCATAGCCATGGGGCATGACCTCGGGCATACGCCTTTCGGCCATTCCGGCGAAAGCGTCTTGAACAGAATCGTTCCCGGCGGCTTTGAACACAATAAGCAAAGTCTTCGCATCGTTGAAAAGCTTGAAAACGGCAAAGGACTCAATTTGACTTTTGAAGTTCGCGACGGGATTCTGAATCATAAAAAGAGCGGGCATCCTTCAACGCTTGAAGGTGTTGTTGTGAGCCTTGCCGACAGAATTGCCTATGTTAATCACGATATAGACGATGCCGTTCGCGCAGGACTCCTGTCAAACGATATTCTTCCCAAAAGCTGTATTGAAGCCATAGGCGCAACCCACGGCGAACGGATAAACACCCTCGTTCTTGACATTCTTCAAGCAAGCAGCGGCAAGAATCATGTTGAAATGAGCGGCGAAATCAGCTCCGAATTTGAGAAGCTCCGCCAATTTCTTTTTGATAACCTGTATCATGATTCCGCCGCAAAAGCCGAGGAAGGCAAGGCGGAAGGTGTTATCGAACGGCTGTATTATCATTATCTCAAACATGTCAGCGAGCTGCCGCCGGAGTTCACAAAGTATATTGATGAGGACGGCCCCGACCGCATTGCAGCGGATTATATCGCCTGCATGACCGACAGGTACGCCGTGCGCGACTACACGCGTCTGTTTGTCCCCGCCGACTGGGCCTGATTTGTCGAATTTGATTTGCGTACATTGAACACAAAAAGAAAGGCAGCTGCAAGTCGTTGCCTTTCTTTTTTTATATTCCAAAAACGGTGAATACAAATTGGTATTTGTGCTGTTCAGGCCCGGATTTCAGTTCATTGCCCTTGAAAGCAGAAGTTTTGCCGCTTCGATATAGCCCTGCTTTCCCATTCCGCATATCTGCGCAATGCAGACAGGTTCAATAACGCTGACGGCACGAAAAGGCTCACGGGCATGAATATCGCTCAAATGAACCTCCACAGTCGGCAGTCCGACCGCCTCTATTGCATCGCGGATTGCATAGGAATAATGCGTGTATGCTCCCGGATTGATTATGATTCCGTCAAACTCGTTCATTGCGGCATGTATTGCATCGATGATATCACCCTCGTGATTGGATTGGAACGCTGCAAGTTCCGAACCGCAGGATATGACATAGCCATTCAATTCTTCCGTAATCGTCTCAAGCGTATCCGTTCCGTATACATTCGGAGAGCGCATCCCTGTCAAATTCAGGTTTGGACCGTTAATAACAACAAGTTTCATTTTTTTGCGCCTTTCGTATTGTTAGCAACATTATAGCACAATTCGCTGCGTTATGGTATAATCAAAAACATGAAAAAGAACTTGAACAAACTGCACCCGAATACATGCCGAGCTCTGCCGGAAGCTGCCGAGCACGGTACGGCGGTCTATGCCGTCATAGGAGATCCGATTGAACACAGTCGTTCCCCGGAAATATACGCGCCCATGTTCGGACAATTCGGCATCAATGCCGTTTTTTTGAAAATCCGCGTAGCAGAATCGGAATTATGCCGCATACGCTCAATCGTGTCTGAGCGTTCACTGAGCGGATTTGCCGTTACAATGCCGCATAAAAAGGCAATTATTCCGCTGCTTGACGGGATTGATGAAACTGCCGCCGAATGCGGCTCGGTAAACATCGTTACAATAAGCAATAACGGAAGCACCTTAGTCGGACACAATACCGACGGCGACGGTTTGATAAACGCACTCAGGGAAACCGGAGCCGGGCTGAGCGGTGCGCAAGTTGTCATTCTCGGACACGGCGGCGCAGCAAACGGCGCAGCCGCTGCGCTTCTTCGTGCCGGAGCCGAAATCAGATTCGTTACCCGTGATAAGAAGAACGGAATTGACATGCTTTCCGCAATTAAACATGCTGAAACAGAATCCCGTCTTCTTTCTTCTGCCGACATTCTGATTAACGCAACTCCTATCGGTATGCATAGCATGAAAAGCGACTGTTCCGATTATGAAGAGACCTCATTTTTGAATTGTCTTAAGCCCTCTTGCATTATTGCAGACATGGTCTATCGAACAAACGGCACAAAGCTCGTGCAGGATGCCGTACGCTTGGGCTTGACCGCCTTCGGCGGAGAGCGAATGCTCTTCCATCAGGGGAAACTGGCTTTTAAGCTTTGGACCGGGCTTGAATATATCCCCGAAAGCTGAATTATCGCTGTTCGTCTGTAAGGTTAAAAACCGTATGCTTCTTTCAGATTCAAACAATTATGCAAAAGCCCGCCGCAGTCAATGTTATTCCGTGCAGCGGGCTTTTAATCAATCAACAGTTTTCAGCCTTGTGAAACAATTTCATCGCAATATGTTTCAAATCAGAATTCGACTTCCAACGGTTCATTTGTGAACGAGCTGAACACTGCCTTTGCATTTTTGATGTAAAGAGCCTGCGTGTTTCCGTCGTTTTCATCGTACATTGCACGAAGCGACGGATAAGCATCCAGCATTGACCTGCGTGCTTCAACCCTGTTATCTTCAACAAGTTCCCCGCTTAGCCTAAGCCATTCACCCGTTTCTGCTTTAAACGCACAAAGTTCAAACTTGGGATTCGCTGCAAGCTGTTTTGAAACATCCTTCGCTCTGCCCGTTTGAATATACAGTTTGCCGTCAAAGATATGAATCGTGCCGAACGGACGCACTCTCGGCTGCTCGCCGTCCGCTGTTGCAAGGTAGTATGTCCCTGTATCCTTCAAAAACCGGCAAACTTTTTCCATTGCTTCGCGCGATACAGCCGTTGCGCAGGTGTTTTCAGCATTTTCGTTCATGTACGCTGCCTCCTGATTAATTATTTTACAACGATGTTCACGATGTTGCGAACGGCAATGAATTTCACAATATTCTTGCCCTCAACCCACGGCAGAACTTCTTCATTTTCAAGCACAAGTTTGCGCAAAGCTTCCGTTTCCATGCCGACAGGTATGCTCATCTTTGCACGAACCTTGCCGTTGATCTGAACAGCAATTTCCATTTCATCCTTTACGAGAGCTGCCTCATCGAACTTCGGCCACTCAGTTTCATAAATCGGCTTGTCGAATCCGATGACGCTGTTCATTTCCTCCGTGATATGCGGCGCAACGGGATTCATCAACACAAGCAGTGTGTGCAGTTCATCACGAGTGACATCGCCCTTTGCGTAAATATCGTTTACAAGGCTCATCATCGCCGCAATCGCGGTGTTGAACTTCATACGTTCGTAATCTTCACTTACCTTTTTGATGCAGCCGTGGACTGCCGGAGCAAGCTCCCTGCGAATGCCCTCGCCTTCCGTGAGCATATCCTGCAAACGCCACACACGCTCAAGGAATCTGCGGCAGCCCTTAACACCCGCCGTGCTCCACGGAATCGTTTGGTCAAATGCGCCTATGAACATCTCATACATGCGCACGGTATCTGCACCGTATTCATTCACAAGGTCATCAGGATTGATAACATTGCCGAAAGATTTGCTCATTTTTCTTCCGTCCTCGGCAAGAATCATTCCGTGGCTGGTGCGCTTCATATAAGGTTCCGGGCAGCTTACAACGCCGATATCATACAGGAATTTATGCCAGAATCTTGAGTACAGCAGATGCAGCGTTGTATGCTCCATTCCGCCGTTGTACCAATCCACGGGCAGCCAGTAATCGAGCTTTGCTTTATCCGCGATTGCGGTATCGTTATGCGGATCGCAATAACGTATATAATACCAACTTGAACCCGCCCAATTGGGCATTGTGTCTATCTCGCGTTCAGCAGGTGCACCGCATTTCGGGCAGGTGGTATGGATCCACTCTGTCGCCCTTGCAAGCGCGGATGAACCGTCTTCAGCCGGACGGAAGTCATCAAGTTCGGGCAATTTGAGCGGAAGTTCATCCTCCGGCACGGGAACCCAACCGCAATGATCGCAGTGAACCAGGGGTATCGGTTCCCCCCAGTAACGCTGACGGCTGAACAGCCAATCGCGGAGCTTGAAATTCGTCTTTTTCTTTCCGATGCCCTCTTCTTCAAGCCAATGAATCATTGCGTTCTTTGCGTCCGCAACCTGCATTCCGTTCAGGAAGCCGGAATTTACTAAGATACCGTTTTCGCAGTCCGTAAATGCCTCATTTTCAATGTTTCCGCCCGACACAACTTCAACTATCGGCAGTCCCATCTTCTTTGCAAAGGCATAATCCCTCGTGTCGTGTGCGGGAACAGCCATAATTGCGCCCGTTCCGTAACCCATGAGGACATAATCCGAAATCCATACGGGAATCGGATTGCCCGTTGCAGGATTAATTGCAGTGATGCCTTCAAGCGGCACGCCTGTTTTTTCCTTTGCAAGCTCGCTGCGCTCGAAATCGCTCTTGTGCGCCGCCTGTTCACGATAAGCGTTAACGGCCTCCATATTTGTAATCTTGTCAGCCATTGCGTTCACGATCGGATGCTCGGGTGCAACTACCATATATGTTGCACCGAACAGCGTATCCGGGCGAGTGGTGAATATGCGCAGTCCTTCGGGATACCCTTCAATTTTGAAAGTTACTTCCGCACCGATGCTGCGGCCGATCCAGTTTTTTTGCGATGATTTCACTCTGTCGATAAAATCAACGGTATCAAGGTCGTCAATCAGCCTGTCTGCATATTCCGTTATGCGCAGCATCCACTGAGAACGAACCTTTCGCACAACGGGCGAACCGCAGCGTTCGCAGTTGCCGTCAACGACTTCCTCATTCGCAAGACCAACCTTGCAGGAAGGGCAGAAATTGATAGGAAGCTCCGCTTTATATGCAAGGCCCTTTTCGAAAAGTTTCAGGAAAATCCACTGCGTCCAACGATAGTATGCAGGATCGGACGTATAGATTTCACGCGAGTAATCAAACGAAAATCCAAGCATTTTCAGCTGATTGTGAAAAACGCGCATATTGCGCTCAGTTACCTTTGCGGGGTGTTCGCCGGTTTTTATTGCATAATTCTCCGTCGGCAGACCGAAGCTGTCATAACCGATCGGGAAAAGGACATTGTAGCCTTCCATGCGGCGTTTTCTTGAAATAATATCCAACGCTGTGTTGCTGCGCGGATGACCGACATGCAGCCCTGCTCCGCTGGGAAACGGAAATTCAATCAGAGCATAATATTTCGGCTTTGTAAAATCGTCTTTTGCTTCAAAGCAATGCGTATCATCCCATATTTTTTGCCATTTTCTTTCGATTGGCAAATGTTCATAACGTTCACTCATAGATTATTATTCTCCTTCTTGGTGTTGTTTCGAATTCAATTCATAAAAAAACCCCCGCTCGAATGCGGCATTGACTGCCGATCCGAAGACGAGGGAAACACACGATAATCTGCCCACGCGGTACCACTCCGGTTGCTTTGCCGCACACTGAATATGCGCAGCAAAACCGCTCAATGCCCTTAACGCGGGCTTGCGTTTGCAGCTAATGCAGGAAAGCTTTTAATATTGAAACATGTCTCCCCTGCCTCGCGGCAAAAGCTCTGCGGTGAGCAACAAACCCCTTGCACCGTCTCGCACCATACCGACGGTTCTCTTATGCCTCGGAGTGTTTGTATATCCGCTTCAAAGCCGGTAGCATTATTAACATGATTTGTACATGACTTCCGTACTTCAGCAATTCGAACTGCGGCAGTCATCCAAGCATACTCTCGGTTAACGGAATGCACTGCCGTTCACCTGATGCAAGTATAATTATAGCCGTTTTTTTTCGTTTGTCAAGAAAAAACCGACGCCATCAATTTTTGAACAATGCAGCTTGGGACCGATTTCGCACAGAACGGTTTTATTTTCCGTTCGGAACTGTTTCCGTCACGCTGCCATGCTCATGAGTTTCTCCACCAAAGAGCGAACCCATCCGATAATTTCATCTGTGTAAAGGTAACACAGCACTGCCGCAGCTGCAAAAAGCAACGCCGCTGTAAGCAGACCGATAAGCGCGGCACGCGCGTACGAACGACTGTTTTTGTTGATGCCCTCCGCAAATGCAAAAACGAACAGCACAACTATATTCACAATCGGAATCATGAACAGGAGCTTGCGCCAAATAAAGCTCCATGTACTTAACGGTTTCACCGGCGGCTGAACCGCTGCTGCAGACTCGCAAGGTGCAGCATTTTTATCCTTTTCTGTCGAAATTTCGTTTGCGGGCTGCGCTTTGAGATTATCATCGTTTGCTGCGCTCATTCGTTCGCCGCTGTTTTCGTCTGCGCCGGCGACATCACTGTTTTCTGCAACGGTATTCCCTGAATTTGTTTCATGCGTTCCGTCCGCTGCATCCGATGTGAAAACCGCATCCATTACGGATGAGTCATCATTATTACTGTTCTCAGAAGCAGTCATTTTTTCCTGTTTAGGCAGATTATCGAGTCTTCCGCCGCACCCTGTGCAGAATAATGCCCCGTCAGCCGCCTCTTTACCGCAATTTGGACAAATCATGTTTCACGTTTCCTTTCGATTTTTCGTTTGGTATTGACTCTGCAAAACAAAACCCTATGCAATGCCGCACTTTCATGAGTGCTTTGATTGGTTCTGAAGTTTTTCAAGTACACCCGGATACTCTCTTTATGGGTTTAAGCCCGAATCTGTGAACTTTCTCCGCAAAAGGTTACTTATCAAGGTTTACTCCGTTTGCCGATTACACAATTTTCTTGCGTTTATATGTTATCACACTTTCATGTCCTTGTATACAGTCTTTTGCAAAATAACGAAAAGAATCCACATTTTCAACAAAAAATCCGCGGCAGAGTCAATTTCGTGCAAGTTTATTACACATATTTGTGACGCAATGCCCGTATCCTCGGAACGTGGACGCTCTCGGTTTTCAAAAAAACTCTGCCTCGGACAGGTTCAATTCCGAACCTGCCCGCAGCAGAGCCGCTTGTTATTCAAATCAACTTACGAGTTCCTTTGCAAGATCCGCATTGGCTTCCTTTTCAAGCACCGTGTATGCAATCTTGCCGACAAGAGTCTTCGGCAATTCCGAACGGAATTCGATAGTATACGGCATTGCGTATCTTGCAATATGCTTTTTGCAATAGTTCAGAATATCCTGCCGCAGCTCCTCGGAGGGCTCGAACCCGTCCCTCAGGACAACGTATGCAAGCACTTTTTCCATCTTGTACGGATCTTTTACGCCAATGACGCAGCTCATCTGAACGGCATCGTGTCCGTCTATGATGTTTTCAAGCTGGGACGGATAAACGTTGTATCCGCTCGTAACAATCATTCGCTTAATGCGCTGTTTGAAATAGATGAATCCGTCCTTATCCATGCTGCCGAGGTCGCCCGTATGCAGCCACACATGGCCGTCCGAATGCGTGCGCAATGTGTTTGCATTCTCTTCCTTGTGGTTGAGATAACCTATCATTACGGAAGGTCCGCGAAGGCAGATCTCGCCCAGTTCGCCGTAAGGAACTTCATCGTTTGTGCCTACAGCGCAAATCTGATAGTATGTGTCGGGATAAGGCAGGCCGATGCTGCCCTCACGTTCCTGATTGTAAGGCGTAAGACAGCTTGCGGTAACGCATTCGGTCGTTCCGTAGCCCTCACGAACATGAACTGTTGCACCGTGCGCTTCAAGGAATGCATCAAATCTGCGTTTCAATTCAACCGAAAGCGAATCACCGCCCGAGAATACGCCGCGCAGGTAGTCGAGTTTCTCGCCGTCAAGATAAGGATTGCGCGTTATCGCTTCAAACAGGGTCGGTACACCCGCGATATAATTGGGCTTTTCCTTTTTGATGAGCTCTGCATATTTCTTAACATTGAACTGAGGAACAAGAATGCTTGTTCCGCCGACTTCAAGCATCGTGTGTATGCAGACGCCGAGTCCGAAACCGTGGAAAATCGGCATTGCCGCCAGCATTCTTGCATGACGCACAACGCTGTTGCACATAGCCGCGGTTTGCAGTCCGAGAGCATTAAAGTTCATTCCGCTGAGCTGAATGCCCTTTGTGACACCCGTTGTTCCGCCCGAAAACAGTATGACAGCCGTTTCATTCGCCGGCATATGAACGATATATTTTGCAAGATCGACTTTTTTTCCGTTCCCGATAAAATCTTTCCAGAAGATAACGGAAGCATCCGCCTTGTTGACTTTGTTCTTTTTTGCATTCATCAGCTTGAATGCAGTGGACTTGACGGCGCCGAGCTCATCAGCCGCAGAAGTTATGATAACCTTTTTGATAGGATATGTTTTTTCAACCTCCGCAACTTTTGAATAGAACTGGTCGAGCGTCAGCAAATAGTCACTTTTTACTTCCCTAAGGTAGTAAATTATTTCGCTGACAGCCGAAAGCGGATGAATCATGCTTGCGACCGCACCGATTCGATTGAGTGCGTACATGCAGAACACCGCCTGCGGAACGTTCGGCATGCAAATTGTGATCATATCACCTTTTTTTACGCCGAGAGCTACAAATCCGGCAGCTGCTTGATTGATTTTTTCAACAAGAACGGTGTAGCTGAATGTTTTGCCCATGAAGGAAATTGCAGGAAAATCCTTTTCCTTTTCTGCCGTCTTCAACACCGCATCCGCAATGCTCACATTCGGATACTCAAGGTGAAAAGGAACGTCACCGTAATTTGCCAGCCACGGTGCGCCCTGTTCCAACGGGTTCATTTGATTGTTTTGCATATTATTCCTTTCGATTTTTGGGAAAAATCGAAATACGCAGCAACACACGGAGGACAATGCGCGCATTTTCTGTTTTGCGTCATTGTCCGACCGCTGTGCCGTTGTTCCGTTGTTGTTTGCGTTTGTTCAGAACTCAACAGGAGTCTGAATCGGCAGATCAAGCAATTCCGGCTCGCTGAGCAGTTTTTTCAGCAGCGTTACACTTTTTGCAAAATAAACGCCGTCCGCAATGCGTTCATCAACAGTCAGCCCGAGCCTCAGCGCCTCACGCATTTCATAGCTTCCGTCAGCGTTGAAGAACGGGTGCAAATGTTTTTCATCAATAATAGCAAATAAAGAATTAGTGCCCCAGTTCGTCAGGTGATGATAGCTCGCATGCATCTTGATGCTTCCGAGATTGCTTATAAAAACGGATGAATTGTATGGGTCATCCTTTGTAAGCCATGTCGGAACCCAACCGTGATAATCCAGCCACATCAGAATGCCGACCACGATTCGAAGAAGAAAGCGCGGCATTTTTGTCAACGTTTCCATTGCGTCGGTCGTGCCGTCCGTCTTGTCGTGCTTGCGCACGGAAGTTACGAATTTTTCAACTTTATCGTGAATCTGATCAACCGGCGGCTGCCCCTGCCTGTCAATGTCTACAATCGCAAGTGCTTCATAGGAATTATCCTCGAAACGCTTTTTAACAACAAAGGAGACACTCAATGCCTTGCGCTCGTAAACCCGATGTCCCGCAACAAAGCAATTCAACCTTGGGCGCAGGGTTACGGTTTTTGCAATAGCAGCGCAGAGCACATGAAACAAAGTGTACCTGAATGCGGGATTTGATGCATTCTTTTTTGCAACGTATTCATTCACGGCGGTAAGGTCGATAAGCTCGCTCATCACTGCCTCATTATCGCACCTGTTCGGAAGCAGATACGGAATAAATTTGTGCATTGCATCAAGATCTCTCAAAAGGTACGCGTCCTTGCGGTCGCCGCGGCGACGCTTTCGGTTTGTTTCCATCGTATTGATTCTCCCATTGTTCAGCGGGTATTGGAAGCATCATGTATACTTCCCACTGTAAACATATCTATTATAGCCCGCTGCGCCGCATTTGTCAAATTTTGTACCCGTTCATGCCGCATTTTTTTGATACATATCTGTGTTAATCCGACAGCACCGCTCCGTATGCCGCAATTCTGTTTCATCTGACAACACTTCGAACGAGCCGCCGTTTTCATTTTAAACCTTGCACAACCTCGTTTTTTGTTTTATTACGTTCAGTAACTTTATTGAAGCCAAAAAGCATAAGAGGCAGTTTTTTTATACATGACGGTGTTGCAATCGCGTTTTGTTATGATATAATGAGTGCGCGAAACAGATAATACGACTTCTAAGCTGCCCGCAGCGGGCAAAAATGCAACAGCTTATGTTGTGCGGAGCCGCAGTTCAGTCGACATAATGCAATCAACTTCACATTGTCTGATCGCGGCAATGCGGGTTATATATTTTATGAACAGCCGTTCCGCAAAAAGACCGGTTAAAACTATACAGCAGGCATTGGTTTATTTCGTTTTCGGATAATCACCGAGTGCGGTATTTTATCGGGAACCGTTCTTGTTTATTCTTTAAAAACTCAGAAAGGGACAACTATGCAGTTACATTTGACATTCAGCGCTCGGCATGTCCGTTTGCCGCTGTCGCACCGATACGCCTTGCAGGGAATGCTCTATCATGCTCTTGCAAGCAATCCGCATTATTCAAATTATGTACACAACAGCGGATATTCTTGCGGCGCGCGCAATTATAAGCTTTTTACTTTCGGCCGTCTTTCGGGACCGTTCATGCACAGCGAACGTGAAATCATCTTTAAGGATACCGTGCATTTTGAGGTTCGCAGCGTTGATCCGAATTTCGTGTATCAACTCGGTTCGGTGCTGTGTCCGAGCAGCCGAATCAATTTGTTTGAAAACACACTTGAAATTCTGGACAGCCGCATTGAAGATTATTCACCCAATACCTGCTGTGCAAAAATCTCAATGCTGTCGCCTATTACGGTTTTTGAAACCGAGAAAAGCGGTTATCGCCGCTTTATAGCCCCCGATGAATCTCTGTTCTATACTGCTGTGGTCAACAATGCGCTCAGAAAATGGCAGAGCTATTTCAACACGCCCGCACCGACGGATTTTTCCTTTGAACCTGCCCTTCCTCCGGCGGAGTTAATTCAGAATCATCGCATCGTTTCAAGGTTTAAAAGATCCACCATCGTTTCATACGGCGGCAGCTATGTTTTGCGCGGCAACGGCAAGCTTATCAACTTTCTTTATGACGCAGGTCTCGGTTCAAAAAACTCACAGGGACTCGGCATGTTTAATATTGAATCATTTAGGTCAGTTTACAAGGAACTACACGCAGACCGAGAAACGGGCTGCTGACAACAAAACAGGCTGAA
>UMEW01030775.1_pt1 | contig 15108 bp, 18 predicted proteins | sample 1964851 | NCBI WGS metagenome assembly UMEW01 (sample SAMEA4836030, study PRJEB28245) | human gut metagenome | biome: gut microbiome; material: fecal sample | place: Denmark | collected 2008 | reverse complement strand
GGTGTGCACATGTGCTATACTTAAAGCATCAAAGAAATAGCAATTTTTAAAGGAGGACGAAAAGTTATGATGAAGCAGGAATTTGAGAGCCTCATCGGAAAACAAGTAAGCGATAAGGACTACGAAGTGATTGACCGATTGTCTACATTGTTACCGAATACCAGCGCGGCAGAAGGAAAGAAACAGATTGCGGACGTTTATAATGCTGGTGGCATGGCACTTATTAGCTATGTGCTCGAAACGGTAGATATTATGAGCAGTTTGAAAAAAGAACTTGAGGAAGCCGTAGCAGACCTTGAAAAACTATTAAAAATAATGGGATTGAATTAGCTAGCAGGATGAGCGGCAATTTAAAAGGAGGAAATAAGATGATTTCAAAGTTTAAAGATCGGTTAACAGTTTCATTACTAAGAACAAATATTGGTATAGTTGAATTTGAAAGTGAGTGCAATAATCAAACAAAAAGTGAATTTATTGATAATCTAATTACAAATTATGCGAATGATTATCTGTTCAAAAGAGTAGTAGAAATAAATATTATTAAAAAACTTAAAAATTTAGATTTTACTTGTGAATATGATTTAAATATGAAAATTGACTATGATAAAATTACTATTGCAACTACTGGGTATTATGGCAGCAAACCGCGCAATATGGTTAGTATTATAGCGGAGTCAACTTTTGATTTTAACGTAAAAATTCTGCAATCAATTAAAAGAATAGAAAATTAGTATGGAGGATTCTATATGGCTAGGAAAGTTAGCAGAAGAGATTTATTAGAGCGTGAATACAGAGCATTAGTTAAAGAATTTAATGAAAGGGCAAAGGAAATTAAAAAAGCTGGAAAAACGTCGAAAACTGTAGATTATATAAAATCTACAATCAGTTCAGGTGCAATTGGTAAAAGAGGGAATTTATTGCATCGTTTAAAATCTAGGAAAATTAGCAACTACGAGGAAGCAATACAGTTATTAAAGAAAGGCAGAAACTGGAAATCTGCAACCTTAGAAGGAGTGGTGGAAATAGAGAAGCAAAGAGTAGAAACAATAAAAGAAAACTATCCTGAACTTGATAGAATGTCAAGTGATGAAATAGTTGAAATGCTTAATTTTTTAGGCACTACTAAAGGGGTAGAATCTAAAAATAAGTATGACAGTGACCAGCTGATTTTAGCAATAGGTATGCAAAAAATAGATAATAGAAATAAATCTATTAAAGATATATACGATGAAATTCAAGAGTCTGATAAAACACTGGCAGACTACATTAGAAATTCATTAGAGCAAAATAAAGATAAAAACTGGATTCCATTTTAGTAACTATTAACAAGGGGGTGTGTAAGAATGCCGTATTTAAGAAAACCAGATATACTGCCAGATAGCCGTCTATCTGGTTTTTATTATACATATTCCTTTGAGTCAATAGAGAAAAAAATAGATTACTTAGTGAATAATGACGGTCTTCTCTTAAACAAAAAAGGTAAAGCGCTGTTATCCACTCCTTTAACTTTTGACATTGAAACGTCTTCGATGCCAGAAAACGATCCGCATAACCCGAAGGAATACATGTTAGGTTTTCCTTATCTATATCAGCTTTATTTGCTCGACACTGTTTTCTTTTGCAGGACACGAACTGAGTGTTATATGCTTTTTTCTGAAATAGAGAGAGTTTTGTTAAAGCATAATATTCAAGCTGTTTGCTATGTACACAATCTCTCTTTCGAGTATCAGTTTTTAAAGTCAATTTTAAATATAGATTTTACTAAGGTTTTCCTTGTAAAGAATAGAAAAGTAGCAAAATTTGAGTTAAATTCTGATACGATCATTTTTCGCGATAGTTATCTGTTGTCTAATATGTCATTAGCTAAGTTTTGCGAAAATTACAACTCGGTAGAATATCAGAAAGACAAAGAGCTAATAGACTATGAAATTATTCGTTATCCGTGGTCTGAATTATCGAATGAAATTCTATATTACTCTGGAATGGACGTAATCACTTTGTATCATGCTGTTATGTCAATAATGGCAAAAGAAGGTGACAATCTTAAAACAATTCCAATGACAAATACGGGATATGTCAGACGATCATATAAAAAAGCGTGTTTAGGAAGTACATACAACGGAGGGTCGTACCGTGTTAAATCAGAAGCAAAATTTAAGCAGAAAAAAACATATAGACAAAAATACATGGATAAAGAAAAGATAACACTAGAGCAGTATAACTTATTGTTGAAAGCGTTTCGTGGTGGCAATACACATGCTAACCGCTATAAAGTGGGTAGAATAATATCTAATGTAACATCATATGATTTTGCGTCGTCCTATCCTGCCGTAATGATATGTTCAGACCAGTTTCCGTCTGGACGATTGATGGAATGCACCAATTCTGTTCAGACACCAGATGGAATTGATTACTATATCAAAAATTACTGGTGTATTTTTGAAGCTGTTTTTGAGGATGTTCAGTTAAGAGATAATATTAAAACACCCGTTCCATACATTCCAAAGTCAAAAATGATATGCCCAGCATCTGCATACAATACAGGTATTTTTGATAATGGCCGCCTGATATCACAAAAGGAATCGTTTGAATTTAGTTTTTTGGGTTGTGAATATACCATTATTAAGAATCAATATGTAGGTAAAATGAAAATAACAAAGGCATACTACACAACAAAAGGATATTTGCCCGATGAAATACGAAAAGAGTGTGCGAGTTGGTATACAAAGAAAACAGAGCTAAAGGGTATTGAGGGTTCTGAGTATGAATACATGAAGTCAAAAAACCGTGTAAATGCATCGTTCGGCATGATGGTTGAGAAAATCGTAAAAGATATATCGGATTTTTCGGGGAATTTAAATGAATTGACGTTACGAACTCCCACGGAAGAAGAAGCAAAGAATCAAATTGAATCGTATTATGATGTAAGAAGTGGAAAGTTTTTAAATTATCAGTGGGGGGTAACGGTTACTGCTTTAGCCAGAGTCCGTTTACAGGAGTTGATCGACCTAACATACAAAGATTTTATTTATGCCGATACTGATTCTGTTAAAATCGAGAACGGAGAAAACTATAAAGAATTATTAGAAAACTACAACAAACAATGGATTGAATACGCTGAAAATTGTAATGTATCGTTCAAAGCATACACGAAAAAAGGAGATTTACAAATTTTAGGTATCGCGGATTTTGATGGATTTTATAAACGATTTACAACTCTCGGCGCAAAGAAATACGCGTACGATGACGAAAACGATCAATTACACATTACAATAGCAGGAGTGCCTAAAAAACTAGGAGCAAAGCTTTTAGGTAAAATCGAAAATTTTAAAGTCGGTATGCATTTTATGGTGGGAGCCGATGGAACGCTGGAAGATCGGCAAGCATGGAAAAAACGATTGTTATACAATGATACTGACAACTTCGATCTCACTATTGATGGAAACATTCTACACATCGGAACATACATTGCAATGGAAAGAACCTCGTATGAATTATCAATTACTGATGAGTACGAAGAACTTATTTCTTCTTTGAAAAATGATGAAATATATGAAAAGGATGATATATGGGGTTGACAAACATATAAAAACGTGCTAAGATATATATGTACCGGATAGAGGGGTTCGGATAATAAAATACAGATTGTCACGGGTGAAACCGCTGGATTTTATTTACGAATGATAAACGGTGTCGGAACTTCTCTATTGCAGGTACTACAAAATATAAATAAAAGGAGAATAAAAACATGAGTGCAAAAGTAATTAAAACAAGCGAAGGTATGAGTGCAAGAAAAGTTTTGTCTTATACCTCAAGAAATGATGCCATTCCCATGAAAGAGTTGGCTAAGGGAACGATCATTCCTTTTAAAGGTTATATTGAACAGGAAATTATAAATGAAATTACTGGAGAGGTGTTCAATTCTCTTCTCATCATTTCTGAGCCTGATGAATCAGGTTGCGATGCATTATACGCGACCAGATCGGAAAGCGTAATGCGTTCTTTATCAGATATTATTGATACGCTCACAGATATGGGAGACACTGACCCGTTCTCAGTTAAAGTTGATAAATTAAAATCTAAAAATGGGCGCGAGTTTATTACTCTTAGCCTTGCTGACTAAAGGAGAATAGAATATGGCAAAATATATTACAAGAACCATTATTGAATATGACACAGAAGTTAGATTTGTAAAGGACGGGCAGCTTGATATATATAAATTGGACGGAGTAGTAGGAAAAAAAGAAGCAAAGAAGCTCCTTATTTCTATCTTAGGAAGTAAAGATATTCTTATTGTTTCTTGCACAAAGAAAGAAGCTTCTTCGGCAGTATACAAAATGCTTGAGAAAGATTTTATTGCAATGGCAACAAAAGAAAGCACCTGTTATCCGCCCCAGTAATAAACCCCTTATGGTTAGGGGAACCCCATTCTTTCCTCTTTTCCTTATATAGCCGCCGGATTAAAACTCCGGCGGTTTTATTGACAATTCTTTAGGATTGTGATATAATAAATATAAATAAGAGGAAGGGGTGATTCCATTGCACTAGTGAGAACAAATAAACTTTATAATAGAACTTAAGAGCAAATTTTTCATGATAATAGAAATAACGACAAATAAAGGATAATATCCGAAGTAAAGATTATTTGTTAGCAGTCTATAATCATGAAAAAGTTTGTATATGAGTAACTGTAGATTCATTTTTGTATCTACCCACGGTGCGCTATCTAAAAACAGTCATTATCCAAACAAATTACCCCGTCTTCTCTCGGCGGGGTAATTTTTATTTAATAAATTCGAGAAAAGCTTCTCGCGCCTTATAGCTTGAAAATCGAACCATATTGTTATGATATATTTTTTTCATTCGTTTTTTAAAACGATTATTTCCGTCAAAAATACAATCATCCGATAAGTCCTCTTTTCTTGCGGCAAGTGCAAAGTTATATGTCAAGTCAGCAGTTTCATTAACATAGTAAAACGCCAGACCATACAAGTAACGAATTGAGAAATATTTATCATAATACTTAATAGTAAATAAGTAATCACCTTTTAAATTAGGAGTTTTTAAAATCATAGTGTTATCGTCTTTTAAATATTCTTTTTTTGTTAATAGTTTACTGTAATCAGATTCTGAAAAAGATTGATTAAATGTGCTATTTGAATGAGCATCTGCGGCACTTTTATTAAACCCTTGTTCAAGAACAAAGCCATTTCCTCTATAAAAATTGGTTTCAATATTTATATCGCGGTTTATTCCAAAGTGTTCATAATATGGGTTATTTACATCAATTAAGTTTCCGGTTAATATAAGAGGTAAATATCTACTCTGCGAGCCACCGCCCCTTGCCAGTGATGTATGAATAGAAAAAACTCGCTTCACCTCGTCTTTGACATAATCGCCGCTTTCTGGCTGAAATTCGTCAAACCATATTCTTGTAACATTATTAAAAACATTTGAAAAATTTCTTATATCATCGCTTGAATTGAGTGAAGTGCTATATCCACATAGGAACCATTCGTTTTCTTTTCCCCGAAGTCTAATGTAGATATTGTTAAATACTCCTTTGATTCCTACTTCTTCTTTCATCTCTAAATCAGGATAGTAAACTGATAACGCGCTGGGAAAATATGCCATAAAAGAAACTGCTTTTTCAAGCTGATATTTTTTCCTCATTAAAATACAAAACAATTCATTTTTTGTTAAAAATTTATTTAAAATGTATCCCCCAAACCATGTAGTTTTGCCAGCACTACGGTTCGATGTTGAAATATATGTTTCTGGCTTATTTCCGTTTTTATCCATTTTTGATAATAGTAGATTTCCACTATAATGAATTTTATCGTCTGATATAAAATGATTATACTTTTGTAAATTCATAGTACGCACTCCTTTACATATTATTTTATTTATGCTATATTTATATTGTAACACATATACAATTAAAAGTAAAGGTGGTGAATGCATGCATAGTATCGGCGTGGCATTACTCTTTAATTTAACAGATCTAGTTACTGGTTTAATTGCGGCAGTTAAAGCAAAGGAGTTGCGATCAACTAAACTGCGTGATGGAATTTTTAAAAAAATCGGTTTCCTAATCTGTTATTTTTTAGCGTTAATGATTGATACATACGGAGGTGAAGTCGGTTTTGTATTAGAAGTAAAATTACTCCCGATTGTCTTAGGTTTTGTATGCCTTACAGAAGTTGTTTCGATCATCGAAAATATTTCTAAAATTACTGACATTCTACCTGAAAAACTTTTGTCAATTTTTCACATCTCAAAGGAGGATAACAATGGCTGATACAATTTTTGTTAGGATTCCAGAAACGATTGCTCTTGCAATCGAGGTTATCAACGGAGCATATGGAAACGGAGAAGATAGAAAAAAGGCGTTAAAAAGAGCCGGATATGATTATACAAAGATTCAGAATTGTGTGAATAATCTGCTTCCCATCTGGAACAAATACAAGGAGTGATAGATATGCCAGACGAAAGAAAAATCAGTCCTTACGTCGTTTCCGCCATGTGCGGTTGCTGGGCGTGGGAATCCGGCATGAATCCGGGAATATGGGAGTCTCTAATTCCTACAACGTGGGATCACGAATACCAGTATGACGGTATAGGTGGTTTTGGATTAGGACAGTGGACTAACGTTGGAACCCCGTATGGCCGTTGTTATAATCTGCATACCTGGGTCACTAGTCAGGGATATTCTGACGGAGATTTATATGGGCAGTTAAATTTTGTACTGCACGAAAATTACTGGACAGCGGCAAATTCAGTGATGGGATATAACAATTTATCTGAATTTTTGTCATCAACAAGCACGAATTTACCATTACTGGTAGAAGAATTTCTGGCATGCTGGGAAGGTGTTCCCGGAAATAAATTGACTGAACGTATTGCATACGCGCAAAATTATTATCAGTTCATTTACGATAATAAATCTGCGAGTCCCTCTTCCTGGAAGCAGACCTCCGGCAATTTCTATCAAGACCCCACCGGAAGCAATGCGCATGCAAACGTAATGCTTGTATACTGGTGGGCCGGAGGAGTGGAGCCCGAGCCGCCCGGGCCAACACCTGGCAATAACGGAAAAGGCATGCCGTTGTGGTTTTTCATGAGAAGAATTATTTAAGAAAGGAGTTAATAAAAATGGCAGTATTATCAAAAGAAGATTTAATCGCCAAACTTAATGCAAGCTTTGGGGAAAATTTAAGTGACGATAATATTTCATTGCTTGAGGATGTCTCAGATACTATTGATTCATTCTCAGATATGGAAGATTGGAAAACAAAATACGAAGAAAACGACGCTTCTTGGCGCAAACGTTACAAGGAACGGTTTGAGGGAAAAGAAGATGATATCCCTGAGACCGAACCCGAAATTGAGCATTATAAATCACCGACAAAATTTGAGGATTTATTTACTGTAGAAAGTGAGGTCAAATAACTATGGCTAAGAGAATTGCACAGAGTAGTCTTAATGCGAGCACGATTGACATTTTAAACGTTATCAGGCAGAATGCCAGTTATGATTATCAGCAGAGCGTTCCTGTAGTAAAAAAAGCAACACAGATTCCTCAGGTAGGAGAAATTATCTGCGGCACTCCGGCGTTAGCAAATCAGTTTTTAAATGCCCTGGTAAACCGTATTGCATTAGTGCGGGCGCAGAGCGTAACATTTAACAACCCGTATTCACGACTGAAAAAAGGATACCTGGAGTTCGGAGAAACGGTCGAAGATATTTTTGTAAGCATTGCAAAAGTGGTTGATTATGACCCGGACAAAGGAGAAGATAGAGAGCTTAAGCGTTCCCTTCCTGATGTGGACAGCCAGTTTCATATCATGAACTGGCGTGTGATGTACCCGGTGACCATTCAGGACGAAGATTTGAGAAGAGCTTTTTTGAGCGAACAGGGAGTAACTGACTTAATCGCTAAAATTGTAGAATCTGTATATACTGCCGCTGAGTATGATGAATTTTTGCTGTTTAAATATTTGATTATCAAGGGAGTAACAAAAGGGCAGATGTACCCTGTAGCGGTTGATGATTCTAAAATGTCAAATTACGCAACCGCTTTCCGTTCGAAATCTAATGCGATCACGTTCCCGAAAACAACTTACAACGCGGCATCCGTTAGAAATAATACTCCTCGCGAAAGACAGGTTATTTTTATGGATTCTGATTTCAACGCAAAGTATGACGTTGAGGTTTTAGCAGCGGCGTTTAATATGGATAAAGCTACTTTTATGGGAAGCCTTTTCCTGATTGATGATTTTACAACGTTTGACAATGAACGATTCAGCGTTATCCGCAATTACTCCGACGGCATTGCAGAAGTAACGACTAAGGAACTTGCTCTTATGGCAGATGTAAAAGCAGTCCTGTTAGATGAAAATTGGTTTCAGTGCTATGATAATATGAATAAATTTACTGAAAAATATGTTGCGTCGGGGCTGTATTGGAATTACTTCTATCACACATGGAAAACGATTAGTTCTTCCCGGTTTGCTAACGCCATTGTGTTTGTTGCAAATACCGCTAAAACTAGTCTTCCCGCTACTATCACGTTTAAGGTTGTCGATAAATCCGTTTCCGAAACTGCTACAGTTCTTTGTTTGGAACCGCAGGTGGACGGAGCTACATTAGAGCCGCATAATGTTCAGTTAGTTCAGACAGACCTGGCAACAAAAGCGGGTGTAGGGGTGCAGAAATACGGAGCTTTGCTGATTCCTGCAAGTGCTGCAGCAACTACTCTTGAATTACGCGCAACGGTAAATGGAACTACTTATAATGCCAAATCTTCTGCTACAATTAGTGCAAGTGCCGAGGTTGGAGATACTGTTACACTCGATAAAATTGGATAATAACCAGCGGGGATATTATCCCCGCTAATTTTATAAAAGGAGATATTAAATGAAAGATAGAAATATAAATAGTATATAGAAAGGTGTGATAATATATGTATATTACTCCTAACAGTACAATAGAATTATTTTCAGATATTGGTTTATCTGGTAATTATGATAACGCATTATATTTTAGTTCAACAAACGAAAAAGATTCATATTTTTCAAATATCAGAAAAATAGCAACTTTGACCAACTTTTCGTATGTATCTCAGCAAAAGGGCATTATCAGAGTCGGAACTCCGATTTCCAATCTCCTTTCAGCAGGATATTTACGATACAAAAATACATCGTATGAAAATAAATGGTTTTATGCATTTATCACTGGAATTGAATATCGTTCGAACGGAATGACGGAAATCCATTTTGAGCTCGACTACCTCACGACGTGGATGGGAGCTTTTCAGTTAAAGCAATGCTTTGTCGAACGACAGCATGTGACAGATGATTCAATCGGAGTTAATATTCTTGATGAGGGAATAAACTTTGGCGAACACGTTATCGAAGGTATTCATGATTATACCCTCACCGGAACGCAATCATTTAACCCTATCGTTATAGTGACAGCGGCAGAATCGGGCGGTTCTGGCGGAGGTATCGCTGGTGGAGTTTATAGCGGATGCGCTATTTCTGTTTTTGTAACGGCAGAATCCGCAAATAATTATATCAATGATCTAATTGATAAAAATAAAGCAGACAATATTGTTAAAATATATTCACTTCCGGCAAAATACGTTGTTCCTGGCGGAACTCCGATTGAGGACAGATACAAAGAAACACATACAAATAATAAACCCTATAACACTCTTGATGGTTACGTTCCCAAAAATAATAAATTATTCTGTTACCCGTACAAATACGCCGAAGTAAGCAATGGAGAGGGTGACAAAAAAGATTATAAGTATGAGTGCTTCAATACTGTACCCGGAAACGCAAGTAGCGGAACATATAGTTTCACAGAGCAGGCGGCCTTTGGGGCATCAACACAGGCTCTTTTTATGCCAATCAATTATAAGGTTCAGTCTATGTCAAGAAATGGGCAGTTGGAGATTGACGAACGAGTTAGCTTGTCAAGCTTCCCTTTATGCGCTTACAACATTGATACATACCGCGCCTATACTGCACAGCAAAATACATCCGCACCGAACAGCCTGTTCAACAGTTTCACGAAGGGTGCAATCAGTGGCGGAGCTGCAGGAGCGGGCGGAGGTATCCTCGGTGCAATCGGCGGCGCAATTATGGGTGGCATTAGTAATAGCATAGGAAAAGTAGTTGATTTATTAACTGTTAATACTGTACCTGTTGAAATGGGAACAAGAAATCAGGGAACACAGGAAAGTGATTTCCTGCTTGCCACAAAGCAGAAAGGTTTCAGAATCTATGAAAAATGTATTACGAAAGCATACGCGAAAGTAATTGATGATTATTTTTCAGCTTTTGGATATGCCGTAAGGCGAACTGCTACTCCCAACATGAATGCAAGGCCGCATTGGACGTATGTAAAAACTACAGATTGCATAGTGGAGGGAAATTTACCGTCTGACGATGCAAGAAAAATCGAAAATATTTTCAACTCTGGTTGTAGGTTCTGGAAAAAACACACGGAAATTGGAAACTATGACCTTGATAACAACCCGTCGTAAGGAGGTGATATTTTGAGCAAAAGGAAAAGTTACTTTAGTGACTCATTAAATCTTAATATGCGATCATACGGGCAGTATCTTTCTATTCTACGGCAGATTTCTATTAGTATGTTTGAATGGAAGAACATACCTTCCACTATTGATAGTCGCTATATTGAACAAGCGTTGTTTTATAACGCAGGTGCAGTATATTTCAATGACGAAGTGGTTGGAAACCTTGCGCTGGATGTAGTATGCAACGGAAATTTTAACGTTTATGGCGAACCTGTCAGACGGGTAGCTTATTCAAAATATAATAATTATCGTAAATCCTTATATGATACAGACAGTGTTATTATATGGAATAACATGGACAGAACTCCGACTTTTCCGGTTATTGAATTATTTGCGCAGAGACTTTACAATTTAGACAGAATCATTGATGTGAATGCCAACGCTCAAAAAACACCTGTTTTGCTAAAATGCGATCAAAAACTAAGATTAACACTACTGAACGCGTTTAAAGAGATGGATGGAAATAGTCCTGTAATATTTGCTGACAATTCCTTTGATGAAAATTCTGTTATTTGTTTAAAAACAGACGCACCTTTTGTATGCGACAAAATTTATGATTTAAAAACAAACTTGTGGAACGAAGCTCTTACATACTTAGGTATTCCATCTGCAAACGTTATGAAAAAAGAACGCTTAATTAAAGATGAGGTTCTAAGAGGTCTTGGCGGAACGCTCGCTAATAGATATTCAAGATTATCTGAGCGACAACATGCGGTAGAAAAAATCAATACTATGTTCGGGACAAATATCGAGGTGACTATAAGAGATGAAATTGACGAACTCGGACAAGTAGACCTTGGTTTAGATGCTCCTACTTTAGGAGGTGAAGACAATGAGTAAGTACACAACAGAAGTAAGATATATTTGTGAGCAAAAAGCAGGACTACAGGAAAGCGTCGGATTCAATAATATCAATTCTGTACTTGACAAGTCGTGGGATAAAATTTTCACAACTAACTGGGAAATTTTCGACGAAAGCTATAGAAAGATTCTCTGTGAAAAAATCTTGAGATCTTATTATACACGAGAAATTTGTGCAGAAACCGTTGGTTTATGGCAGTTGTGGCTTGACTCAACGTTATGCGAAATTATGCCAATGTACAACCAATTGTATAAAACAACTATTTATGAATTTAATCCCCTGTACAACACAGATATGACTACTACATTCACAAAAACAGTAACAGGAAATGATAGCAAAACAACAACGGGAAATACCAGCAAATGGAACGATGTGTCAAATTATAACAAAAATACTAAAACAGATGATTACACTGTTAAAGATTCATCAAAAACAGAGAGCACCAGCAAAGGAAATACTAATTCAGAAAGTAGTAATAATGATACATCTGCTGAAACAAATAAATTCAATGATACACCGCAAGGAGGTGTTAATGGAATTGAATCCGGAAATTATTTGACTGATATTCGAATGATTTCACGAACTGGCACAACAACTAATTCATCAGATGAAAATTCTGCAAGTTCGCTAAATGGAACATATACGAATGAAAATTTGAATAAGGGTACTACTGTAAATGAGGGAACTAACACTTCAAATACAAGCGAAAGTGGAAGTACAAACGCTTCTGAAACTGGTACATCAGAAACAACCGAAACATGGACGGAAAAAGTGCTGGGAAAGAATAACAGCGAAAACTATGGACAGTTATTAGTTGAATTTAGAAAGTCAATTATCAATATTGATAAAATGATAATTGATGAATTGAAACCATTATTTATGCAGTTATGGTAGGAGGTACAAATATGGATAAAGTTTTCATTCCTTGTAGCGCAAAAATATTACCGGTAAGTTATGATGATAGTTTAAGTTATTATGAACAGCTGTGCAAACTTACAAATAAAACGAATGAAATTGTTGAATTTATTAACGGTAACTTAAGTGAAGTAATTCAGAACTACATTGATAAAAAGTTTAATGATTTAATGATAAATGCTATTTACGACGAAGCAAGCGAAACTATTATTTTGAAGAACGAAACAAAATAGGAGGTATGGCTAATGAGCGATGTAAGTAAATTTAACATTTTAAATAAGATAGTTAATGTAAAAGATACCGAGGGCAGAGCAGAAGCAATCGCACGGTATAATCAACTTTTAGCTAAAATGGAAAAAGAATTCGAAGAAGTTGATAATAAATTTACAGCTGTTAATAGTGCTGTTAGTAAAATAAATAGCAAAATATCGAATTTTGTTAATGTTGTTACTGATTTCGGAGCAGATAATACAGCTAAAACTGATTGCACGGAAGCTCTGAAAAAAGCTTTCGCTGTGCAAGACGCTTTTATTTATTTTCCGGCAGGTAATTATCTTATCAGTGATAGCATTAAAATTAAATCTAATACCTATGTATATGGTTATCGGGCACTAATTCAGAACAGAGATAGCAATAATATGTTCATCAATGATTCTGATGGAACCGCTGGAGGTTATAATGCTAATAGTCATATCACTATTGATGGATTGTGGTTTAGAGGTTTGAATATGACGCAAACGATTGTTGCGTTTGGTCATTGTAGTGATATTCGAATTATCAACTGTGATTTTGAAAGCAACTCAGCTACTCATGAACAGCAGAATTGGCATCTGGTAGAAATCAACAGTTGTAGAAGGGTGCTAATTGAGAATTGCCATTTTACAGGAACCGCTACCTTCAAGACTGAAATGTTGCAGTTGGACGTTGCTACTCAGGCAACGGTTTTTCCGTGGTTCGGGCCGTATGATAATACACCGTGTACTAATGTAGAAATTAGTAATTGTAATTTTTCACACCCGGAGAAGTATGGATATGAGACACTAGGTTTAAGTGATGCAGGAATTGGTAATCATAATGGAGCTAATTCTGCCCCGATTGAATATATAAATATTCATGGGTGCCATTTCAATAATGTTAAAACAGCATTTAAATTTGAGTATTTACGTTTTAGTATTATTGATAATAATATTGCTGAAAATTGTATGAGTGGTTTTGCATATCTTACCACCCATATTATTGATACTGTAAAAATTACAAATAACACTTTCTACGGCAATGTTGATGATTATACCGACAAAATAAGCAATACAACCCTTGGACGTGGTATCTCGATTGGAACATTGAATGGACAACAGTGTAGCAATAATATTATCAGTGGAAATAATGTTATTGGATTCGCTTCGCATGGAATCGCTGTAAATGGTGAATTTTGCGACGTAAGTAATAATATCATCAAAGGTAATGGATATACCGGATTGTATACTGATTATGATAATTATAAATGTAATTTTCATGATAATATCTGCGATGGTAACGCGAGATTAGACCAGGAAAACTACGATCTTTTTGTTTCTCACACTCATACTAGTAAAATAACTCGAAGTGGTGGAAACGATATTTATAATAACAAAGCGTCTATTATCAGATGTGCGGTTTACAGTACTGATAATTTGAAAAGTAGGGTACATGATAATGTATACAGTGAGTTTACATATCCTACTACTTTTAATAAGCTTAATGTGTATGGAAATACTAAATTCGATGGTAATCCAAATTATAGATTCGATAATGCTGTTATTCCCTCTCCTTCGGGGGGGCGATGGTATACTCCAGTACATTTTACTACAGACCATACTTGTTATGCTTTAATTAACTTTCAGGTAATTATACCCGCTAATTTTGTAGGAACTTTTGACATTAGAATTATAGATACTAGTTCTAGCACTACTCTAGCTTTTGACACAATCGACACGTCACACGCAAGTAGCGCTACTCATACTGGAGCTAATCTTACTACATGCGTAAAAATTCTAAACGGGCACACTATTTCTGGCGAGTTATTTTTTGTTTATAGTGACAAAGCGGTTGAAAATGTAGATGCTCAAATTATTATGCTTGAATTACCCGTGCCACTTGAAAACACTGATACAGTATAAGGAGGGCTAAAGCCCTCCTTTATTATGCAAATACATATATTATTAACATTAAGATTACAAATAAATCTAATATAAAACATGTGATCAAGAAATCTTTCATTGTTTAATCATCTCCTTATACCAATATAACAATAGCATGAGAAAATATCTTAAAGTAATCAACTTCCTTTTTTAATATGCTTTCTGACTCCGGTAATTCGTAAAAAAGTGATACCTTTTTCTGTGAAACAAGCTCTTTTCCTGTTGCCTGTATTACCGTAATAAGCGTTTTCTTATCGACGTTACCGCACGCGTATAATAAATCACTTACTGTCATAATCTCACCTCAATAGTACACATGCCATTTTGCAATAAATCGAACCATTCTACTTCATAACTTTCATAACGTTTTATAAAATCTCTCATATACATGCGGTCAATCTCCCCACTGGCATTAAGCATCTTAACCGGGGTATTATCATATAAATTATTACATACCATATACAATTCTTTTACTGTCATCTTTATTTCCTCCTTTTGATTTGCTACATCTCTTTGATGCTTTAAGTATAGCACATGTGCACACC
>UMEW01036721.1_pt1 | contig 15483 bp, 18 predicted proteins | sample 1964851 | NCBI WGS metagenome assembly UMEW01 (sample SAMEA4836030, study PRJEB28245) | human gut metagenome | biome: gut microbiome; material: fecal sample | place: Denmark | collected 2008 | reverse complement strand
GTTGTAATGGAACACACAAGCAACTATTGGAAGCCTATTGCATTGACCCTGAAAAATGCAGGCTTTTATGTTTCTGTCGTAAACGCTATGCTGATTCACGATTTTAGCGATAATTCTATCCGGAAGCTGAAAACAGACCGTGCAGACTCTTTAAAAATCGCCAACTATGCCCTGACATTTTGGAATCAACTCCCGCCATTTAATGATGAGGATGAAACCAGACTCGTGTTGAAAGAGCAGTCACGAATGTATGAAAGATTGGCTTCGACAGCAACATCCCTTCGTAATGGCCTGATTGCATTGGCAGATCAGACGTTCCCTTCGATTGATCAGGCTTTTGGACATGCAATCAAGAATGCGGATGGTCATGAAAAGTGGGTCGATTTCTTTTCAATTTATTGGCACAGAGACTGTGTACTCAGACTTTCCATTGAAAAATTCACAGAATCTTACCGTAAATGGTGTTTGCGGAGAAATTATAAATTTCGTACGAATACAGCGCACAAGTTGTATGCTCTGGCGCAGGATGCCGTTCCTACTCTCCCGAAAAACAACGGAACAAAGGCTTTAGTATTGCAGGCTTGCAAGAGCCTGAATGCTGTATGCGAGGCGAAACAGTCTACTCAAGAAGAAATGAACCGATTGGCTTCGCTGCTTCCTGAATATGAAGTTGTCATGCAGATGGAGGGCACAGGACCCATTACAGGCCCTGCTCTAATGGCTGAGATTGGTGATGTCAGACGTTTCAAAAACAAGAAAGCTCTCGTTGCCTTTGCCGGCATTGATGCACCACCGTTCCAATCTGGAAACTTTGAATCCAAGTCACGCCACGTTTCCAAGCGCGGCTCACCTCATTTGAGGCGCACTGTATTCCTTGTAGCAAATATTATTCTAACCTTATCCCACAAAGATAACAGCGTCTTTTGCTTTATGGACAAAAAGCGCGCTGAAGGAAAGCACTACTACGTCTACACGATTGCTGGCAGTGCAAAATTTCTAAGGATCTACTATGCGCGAGTATCTGAATATTTGCGTACCCAAGAGCCCCCTGCAGCTGCCATCTGTTTAGATTGCAAAGATTAAGGATTTTTCTATAATTTGAAAACTCTGCTGACAGAACTCTCCTGTCGGCTTATTAAAGTTGCCGGATGCTCGCTGCACCCGGCAACAATTGCTGGCGGTGCTGGACGGCGGCAAGTGCATTTTGCAGTTGCGTGGTGTCAGACCATTTCTTTCTGACAAGTACGACCTGACCCAGCATCCCAACTACAAGCTGACCTCCGACTACGACCCCAAAAACACCTTCGATATTGAAAAATATCTGAACCGAAAAGAAAAGATCCACCCCGGTGATGAGTTCATCGTGGTGGACGCTGATTCGCTTCCGTCTGCCTGACCCGGTAGGCGGTTTTATTTTTGACCAGAGAGGTACACCAGCAAGCCCACTTCCGCCGTAGTTTGCGGCTTAACAGCAACAGCTTCAGGTGTGTACGGGCGGTCTACAACTTTCATTTATAAAGGAGAAACGACTATGGAATTCTTTAACTCTGCTATCGAAGTTCTTCAGACTCTGGTTGTCGCTCTGGGTGTCGGTCTCGGCGTGTGGGGTGCCATCAACCTGCTGGAAGGTTACGGTAACGACAACCCCGGCAGCAATACTCATGTGCCATAAAGTAACACTACATAATCAAATGACCGCTGCCCACTATTCAGATTTATAAAAACGCATTAACGCTGAAAAGTGAAAATCGGAGGTCTGATTATGAATAAGCTCTTATCTTGTGAATTTAACATCGACACGGGCAACGTAGAATGTCGCTTTGCAGACGGGACAATGATATCAATCGACTGCGATGTTGTAGAGGATACCATTGACGGAACACTACCATTTGTAAGAGTGCGTACTGAGCTTGACTGGCTCATTTATAACGCGCCACGAGAGTATGTGCAGCTCGTGCTAAACGGTGGATTGAATGCATATTTAAAAAACTCACGGTGAGCACGGCTTGCTCGATTGATAAAAAGCAGCTTGTATTTCAAGAGCCAAATCTCTGTGTCGCACAAAGGTTTGGCTCTTGAAATATTCTCATGAAAACGAACTTTAATCCGGCTTCATTGCACTTACTACACAAAAAGCAGAATGCAATATCGGACTTTTCTACCAGAACAGCAGCACCGTGGCAAAGTACATCGGAATGTCAAGTATCAGTATAGGACACTCATCAATAACCTTTTGCGCAATTCCATGGATTCGATGTATTCCGATACATTGAGTATATTGATAAAGTGAAAGTAGGCAATCAGTTGTTTTGAAACTGTACTTGTCTGCGCACATATACTTCTATCTGCTTCTCGATAACGCCTTTGACCTTTTCGCAGCCAGCAGCATGATATGTTCCGGTTTGCCGATAGGATAACATCCTGCACCCGCCACCACAAATGGGAAGATATTTACAATCGGAACAATCTGGTTCTTTTAAAGGATCGATTGATAACCAATCATAATATGCAAAAGTAACATCTGTAAGAGTGCCATCATCCTTTATATAACCCATTTTATGTTTATTATCACCAACCATCTCCCAACATTTATACAATTCACCCAAAGGTGAAAATGTAAAACTGTATTCGTCAAATAATCCACAGTATGTCCACTTTCTCATGGGTTGTGGATATTTGGAAAACATATTGGCTTCGCTATATTTCCATAATTCATTTAAAATATCTGGAAGATACTCTTCAGGAAGGCAATTGCTTTTGTAAGAAGAACATGCAGATGTGGAATCTCTTGTTATGCCAAAATCCACCTGTGAATGCGAAATCCCCAAATCTTTGAGTGTATCCAAAAGCATCGGAATCGAGTCAACATTGTTCTTGTCTACATTTATTCTTATATAAGTATGTATTTGAGAGCAAAACTCCTCCATGATAGTTATTCCATGCAAAACTTTCTGGAATGTGCCGGAACCATCTTTAGCAACTCTTCGACAATTGTGTATATATTCCGGTCCGTCCAAAGTGATTTGTACAAATTTACAATTATAATTTAATAATCCACTAACAATTTCTTCAGTCAATAAAGAACCGTTAGTAACAAGTGAACACTGTAATTCCTTATGGCTTGTTAAACAATACTCTTTGAGAATACCCAACATATGAAAACCAACATCTATATTCAAAAGAGGCTCGCCACCGAAAAGAACAACGTGTATTAGTTCACCTCGTTGTTCTTCAGAACATTTGATTAAAAAATTAGCTATCGCTCCAGCTCTGTTTTTTGTCATGTTTTCACAACGCAGTTCTCCTGCGCCTTCATAACAATATATACATCTAAAATTGCATGACCAAGTTAATAGCACTGTTGCCGTAAGGCATTTTTTTCCGTAGCGTGATTTGTTATAGAAATGATTATAAATGCACGATTCATTATATTCGTCAGGGATTAAAGCATTGTATTTTATAAACAGTCTATTTTCTTCTTCAGTGAGCAACGTCGGATTAGATGATTCTATTGCTTGCTTAACCGAAGGAGAAATTACAAACGTACTTCCCCATAAGGAGTTGAATAAAATATGTTCCTGATTTTCGGTTGTATGAATTATATTATATTTTGAGAACTTCATTAATTCAATCCTCCTTATGCTTGTTCGCAGCTAGTATCATTCCGCCAAATGAAAAACTTACACCAATTAATAATAAATGCTGAGTGCAAGAAATATATAATGTAGAGCTTCTATTCAAGATGCCTAATACAAAAACAATGAGGTCAAGAGCTGCAAAAGCAAAAAATATCATACTTCCAATACTTTTGATATGAGGCCAGTTTTTTTCATTTATATCAACAGGCAAGGAAAAACGGAAACCGTAGTAACTATGGAACGGAAAACTTTTATGGAAAAGAGGATATTCCACGGGAGCGCACTTTATTATAATTCCAATTGCAGAAAATATTATAAATGTTGGAATATATGAGCCGTCTGAAAAAATCATATATAGCCCCCCTTTATACTGTTATCTTCATCACATGTTCAGAAAATAGATAGTACTGCCAGCCAAAACAAAACATCGTAAATTGCGCAATTATCAATCAGGTGTATTAATTCCACAAGACTCACTATTTACTGTACAAGAAACGGAATTTAAACCGCAAAGCCCAGCATTGCTTCCACAAATAGACACGTCAGAAATACAGCCCGAAACATTTGTGACGCATCCGCCAAAGTCTGCAACGCAGGCACTCGCATCTTTTGCACATGGAGAGATTTGTCCCAAGCATAATCCAATCGGATTCGTATTGTTATCGTAGGCATTTCCAATATATGTAGTCATAATCGACTCCTTTCTACTCTTCGGCTGGCAGTACTATCATATCTGAACACCTAAGGATTTTGTCAAATCCTATGGATGTCTATCGCGTTAAATTCGGCATTCACTTTCGCAGAAGAATTGTGGTTTGTCGCCCAAAAAGACAAGTAATTATTTTAATGGTACAATGGAATCACAGTAATGTAAAGCTCTTGAATCATGTGTGGCAATTATAATAATTGTATCGTTTTTTATCGCATTCAGCAACTCAAAGAAAGTATTTATACTATCTGCATCCATAGCTGAAGTTGGCTCATCCAATAATAGCACAAGAGGCTTTTTTAGCAATTCGCGAATAATAGACAATTTTTGCTTTTCCCCTCCCGAAATATTATCACTTTTTTCATTTATATATGTGTTCAAACCATCACAACATTTATCTAGCCAGTCATTCATTCCAAGTTTGTTAATATAATATATTGCAGCGTCGATTTCTTCAGGTTCGTAATTTTCATTAATGTTATATGGATACAAATTTGAAATGATTTTGTCTGCGAGAAGCTGCGGCTCCTGCTCAACAAAGCCAATAAGAGATTTTCTCAAAAAATTCATATTTAGTTTCTTGATGTCAAAATCGTCGAAGTAAATGTTACCGCCATAAAGATTATTATACAGCCCTGCAACTAAATGTAATACCGAGGATTTTCCAGTACCATTATCACCACACAAGGCATATATATTTCCTTTATAAAACGCTGCATTAAAAGACTTTAAGACTGGTTTGTCAAAACTCAATGATATGTCTTGTAGGTATATAGCCTTGATGTTTGACACAATTTGTTTTCCGTCGGATTCGGATTGCATCTTAGCAACATCCATCAAACGGTTTAAAGATACCAATGCATTTTGTGTAGAGGAAGTAAGTGAAAAAAAATATCTAATACATCCCAATGCAGAAGAGAAATAAACATTGATTGTCGTAAAACCGCCGATAGACATTTCTCCATTTAGTACGGCTACACCTCCTACAAGGAATAAACCGATTTGGCTTAAAGCCAAAAGCATTGAATCAATACCAGAAAAAATATATTGAAAAATTTGAGCGTGCATAGCCGTCTTGAAAAGAGATTGAAATGCTAAGTCCACTCGATTTATAAATACATCTATCAACCCGTGCCTTTTGACAAATTTAATATAACGCAATTGCTCCTGTGCTTTAGAAAAGAACAGGGCTTGCTCGTTTTTGAATTCCCTTGTGGTATTATATAGTTTGCCCTTGAATATTTCAAAGAAGACGATATAAAGTGCAGCTAGTATAAGTAATATACCGAATACTGTTTTGTTGATTTGATATGTTATAACGCTCACCGTAATAAGCCGTACCGAACTTACAGGAACATTTTGTATCACGTTTATGCAATATGAAGCGATTTCATTGGAATCAGTTTGAAGTTGCTGAGTAATGCGTGAACTGTCCAAAAAAAAAGTTTTGGAAAAAGGGATCTGCTGGATGTGGACGAGCATTTGTCTGTTTATATTGTAGCTTACCATTGTATGAAGTTTTTCGCGTATTCGCCCGAGTGCAAAAGATATCGCAAAACTTATCATAATAGTCGCCAAGAAAAGAATACAATAGTAGCATAGTTGAGGTTTCCATTCCACGCAATTAGGCGAAGCCAAAAAGTCAATAAATCGACCGGACAACAAAGTGTTAAAGAGGGATATTAACGAAGATCCTATGCTGAGAACAGAAAAAAGGATAATCTTTTTTCGGTAAAGATGCAATGTGCAATGGGAAAATTGAAAGATTCTTTTCATGATGATAAACCGACTTTGTTTTTAAAATAATATTCGGCGACTTTTAAAAAGTGGTTATCCCTTTGGGTCAGCAACTAATACCGACTGAGGGCGGAAACTTCTTTCGTCATTTGCTTCGCAATTGCTACCTTTCCCTAAGGGAAAAGCTTGCGCTTTGTGCCATCTCAAAAGGTTTCCCATTTGTGAGGAAGCTGTCAGCCGTAGGCTGACTGAATGGGTCTTTGCCTCAGCAGCGGCATCTCAAAAACATGCTTAGTAAAAGGAACAACCACTTTTGAAAACAAAAAATCCCCTTTATATGCTATCATGCTTTAGCTAAAGCGTCAATATCTTTCGCCAATCTTGAAAACAATTGTGTGTACTGGTCGTATTTGCTTTCGCATTTATCGTCTATACGCTCGATGAGCCACTTTTCTATGCTGCATCCCGCGTAGCTTGTTCAAATTAGCTTTTTCTGTATGCAGGAATGGGGCATTTCGTTTCTGGATGCGCCTGTCCCGGAACAGATGAAGTATGCTTCTCTGGCAGAAGCCGCTTCTCACCTCATACAAGTCCTCAACGACCCGGAGCACATCACCGGATAAAAAGCGTCCCGAAGGGATGCGCAGCCTGCATTGGAAAATGCAGATCAAAGGGGCTTGGGGCATTCCCCCAGCAAGCAATGTTTTTGTATAGACGAAAACATTGCTTGCAACTGATTGTTTGGCGAGGAAAAGCGTATATGGTTTTGGCGGTTTAATCAAACAATGACAACGTGAACAGCACGTTCGTAATCAACTTTGCGAACGTATATTGTGTAGATTGTTTGACAATTGACCTTTTGAAATGTGGTTCCAGTTCTTTCACGGGTTCCCATCGAAAACAAAGACGGCGATGATAAATCGCGTACTTTTGTTCGATATCCGATTCCTTCTTTTTCTAAAAGAGATGTGTATTTTTGGTATTGAGATTGATTTGAGCAAACCACCAACTCTTTTTGATTAAAAAACGGTAGCATAAAAAACTCCTTGCTCAAAAACGGTTATCGGATATTATTTGAAATTTCAACATACCAAGTCTTTCCGGTCTTTGCAGCAATATTGACAACATAGTAGCAGCCAACGCGATTTGTTGCATCTACCAGAACACCAGCCCAAGAGGAATCAGGGTATATTGCTACATTGGAGTAACTCCTTTCGATTTGTGCATTGTGCCATCCTTTCTTACACTGTATACACAGCAAGCAATATTGTCTACATTTCTGTAATAAGATGGAGAAAATTCGTAACGAAATCGGAGTCACCAACAAAGAAAAATGGCATAGTGCTTTTTGTTGTTGAAACAGGAAAGCAACCATGCCATCTCAGGATTAAAATTATTTTCGTTTTTCTTGCAGATGCTTCTCAGGTACATAGGGACGCTTCGGCTGATACATCCAGCCCGCACAACCCGGAGGCCACTCCTGCATATCCTTCTTCACCAGAGCTTCAATTTTCTTTTTGGCGAACTGTTTGACTTGAATTTTCATTTGTATGTCCTCCTTTCAATTTTGACAGCGTGAAATGGATAGTGTTATTGCATCAGCAGTCAATGCTGCGACCAACCCTTGTAGTATGGAAGGAGCAATTTGAACTCCCACCAACAAAATTGCGAAAATATTTAGAATCAATAATAACCAACGGACAGCTATTTTTGCAGCCTTAAATTCATCTGTTGACCAGTGAATGCTTTCATTGTTAACGGGTGCAATACACAAAATTGTAACATCAGAAACTATAGTTAAGAAAAGCAACGCCAAGCCTGTACGGAAAACGTAGGAGATTGAAGCAAGAAGAACTACTTCTAATAAAATGGAACAGAACAGGCATTTACTATAAGTAGCAGCATGATAACCGTTTGTGTATTTCCGAATTAAGAGGAAGAACACAGAAAATGAAATCGTTAAGGTCCAGCCAAAGCAAAAACCGCCAATCAGACACTGCACAAGCCAAGTGAATAAGGCTGTCACTTTTTTTTCGATGCTATATGCAAACCATTCAGAATAAGATTCATCAAGCAATCCCATCAACACGCACTTTTGCGTTAATTGCATTGCAAAATCTTTCATTGCGACAATCCTCATTAAAAGAACTTTCTTGAAAGAAAGAATACACAAGTTGAGCTACAATTTCCACAATAATGTAACGAAATAGACTTTTTTTGTCACGAAATCGGAGTGAGCGGTATATCAGCGGTGAACTGGAACCACCCATTTTCATAGAACATGGTATACTCGCCGCTGTATTTTTCAAGAATCAGTCGGATGTTCGCAAGTCCAAAACCATGCAGTTGTGGTTCTGGTTTTGTAGTTGGAATGGAACTGTTTATAATTGTAACAGGTTCTGATGTGTTTCGGACAGAGATAAAAAAGTCTTGTTGCGCAACCGCCATGACATGAATCGTTTTGTCACCTTTATCGTACCGTTGACACGCTTCAATGGCATTATCCAAGAGGTTTGATAGAAGCACTACTATATCAGAGGCATCAAATGGAAGATTTGATAGATCATTCACTTCAAAATCAATACTGATCTTCTTTTGAGTTGCTTCGGTAGCTTTTGTGTTGAAAAGTGCATCCAAGATAGGATGGTGTGTGTTGACAAGGAATAGTCGATCTGTTTGCTGTTCGGTGATTTTTCCAAGATATTCTTCAGCAGCAGAATACTCTTGGCTTTTCATTAGTTGATTTAGAACATTCAGGTGCGCCCGAAAGTCATGAACTTTCTTCCTTTGAGCTGAATAAAGTTCGCTTGCTGAGGTCATGTTTTTCGATTGTAACTGAATCTGCTGATTAAGTGTCAACAGCTGTTCTCTTTCCGATGCGGCATATTCCATTCGCTCCAATAAGAAGAGGACTGCGACGTTTGAAATAAAAATGAGAATACAACAGCCAGCAGAAACAAACTCTTCTATATTGTGACCACTTGTAACGTAAAGTAGGATCACAAGCATTACAAATGATGCACATGGAAATAGAAAGTACAGAATCAGCTGCGAATGTTGAGCATGGCTTCTTGGTCTGTTTGCCGTGCGCTGAAGCATTATTTTACGAAACAGTGCAATAATAAATAATTCAGCAGAATAATAAGAGATTCCATAGATTAGAGATAAAGTCTTATTGGCTTGAAACGTCTGAGCATCCATCCCACAAACCGAAGTTGCAAGCATTCCGACTGCAAAAGATAAACTATAAGTCAAGAGATATTCTACAACAATAAGAAATAATAAAAACCTTCCTGAGATATTCTCATATAGAGTTCTGGCAACAATAAAGCAGGATAGTAGAATTAAAAAAATTTTGACGATTTGGTTTCGATTTAAGACAATAACACTGAATTCAATGGATGCATACATTAAAATAGTTTGAACTATTACACCGACAAGAAATCTATGATCCCTCCAACGGTGCGAAGCAAAAGCGTCTAAAAACAGACATACGCAGACTGAATCTATGATTGTGTAAACCAAACTGATTAAAGCATCCATCTACTTTTACCTCGCCAATGTAAATATTTCTGTTTTAGCTCACTATAATTCTTTTCGCTTGGAGCCAGACAAAGACCACCGCGCAATTGGACTTTATTGTATTGAAAGATTTCGACATAGTGCATATTGACAAGATAGCTTTTTTGAATACGAAGGAAACCGAGTGGCTCGATTTTTTCGGATAGTTCCGTTATGTTGCCGTAAAATTGGTATGCTGGGCGTTTTTCGTCCAACAAGTGCATAACAATGATTCTTCGATGAGATTCTAAATACAGAATGTCATTTACAGGTACATCAATAATTTCAGAGTTTATCGAAATTGTAACAAGCTGTTTCCGTTGAAGCACTTCTTGGACGGCTGAATCAAAGTAGGAATCAAGTTTAGCAGAGAAATCTGCTTTTAGTAAGTATCGAAAGGCTTGAACCTCAAATCCCTCTGGAGCATACTGAATGAAATTCGTAATGAAGATAATCACAATGTTTTCATTTTCTGCTCGTAACTTTCTGGCAAGCTCAATTCCATTTGTTTCGCCCATATCAATATCCAGAAGCGCAATATCATACGGAAGTGATAAGTCTATTTGACTTGGTTGAGAAAAACCATAAAATCTTAATGCTACATGAGTTTCCTCGCTTTTCTTTTTGAGTTCTTCATAATAGAATCAACGATCTGCTGGTCATCATCACAAACCAAGACATTCATTTTGAAATCCCTCCATTGCACATGGGAATGCTTTTTATCACACAACATACAGCCCTGCTCCTCACAAGTCAATCAAATTTCAACATAATCGAACATTATATGTAGTATAGTACGATTATGTTGAAATTTCAAATAGTACACTTTATATAAGATGGGAGTGTACGGGAATGGAGCATTATTTAGGAGAAAAGTTAAAAAAGCTGAGGGAAAGTCGTGGCTGGACGCAGGCAGATTTGGCTAAACGGTTAAATAAGGCTGTATCCACGATCAGTGGATATGAAAGTGATGCACATGCAATTCCGTTGGATGTTCTTGCAAGCATTTCATCCTTATTTAGCATTTCAACAGATGAACTCCTAGGACTGGATGCGCCAGAAGTACTATCTCTTTCTGGATTGACTGGTGCGCAAAAGAAAACTTTAATTAAACTCCGTAATGAACTGCTTTCACCAAGTCAAAAAGGAAATGATCTTTCCCCACAGCAGATGGAAATTCTTCATGACATAATAAAAGCCTTCGGTTGACAATCGACTTGAGGCATAGTGCGAGTGCAATACAAACGGTTATTTAAGTATGACCCTCAATGCTGGATGCCCAGTGTTGAGGGTCATGTTATTTGCGGCCACACCGATTTCGTTACAAGTTTTCTCTACTTTGATACAAAATCGTGGACTTTGATTGCTTATTGTGCTTTGATGCTATCAATAGTTAATCTAAGAATTAAGGTGGACGTAACAATTTCGTGTCTTTTGTTTTTACATGAAAGGGTGATTCCAATGCAGAGTTGAAGAAACGTATAAACAATATATTATATCAAGTAACGGTATGCGATAATCAGTAAACTTCAAGGAGAATAAATATGAAAGAGATGACTCGCAAAGAATTTCTTAAACTCACGGGTGCAAGTACCGCATTGTTGGCAATGTCCCATATTATCCCCACTTCGGCATATGCAGACACGTCGAAGATAGATGCTCCATCGGCAGGAATGTATATAAGTGAAGTGGTTGATTTAAGCGGCTTGTCGCCTGTCGAACAGGAAAAAATCCTTACCGAACGTAACATCCCATATGATTCGACAATTACATATGAAAAAATTGTTGTCGAAAGACCTGCAGCGCGAGATTCTTATAAGGGAGTTCCATATCGTTTTCAGATAACGTACGGAAATAAACCTGTAAAAAATGAAAGGAGAAGTGTTGTGAGTCCTGCTGCAGCTGCGGTACTAGACAGAGGTGTTAATATTCTGATTGGATTAACAAAACCCTATATTTGGATTCCATTTACAGCTTCTGGGCTAACTCCCTCTCAGATTTTCATTTACAGTGATCCCAGTCAATACGCATCAACAAATATTTATACACATCTGACAATTAGACAATGTGAATTTTATAAGGATTACTCATGGCAGCCAAATGCTTTTTTGGAAAGAGCAACCATTGAGGATACGACTGTAACTTATGCACTGGTAAATCCTAAAACAAAAAGATTTACCTCACAAACTGCAAAGAAGACAGAATATAGAAAAGCTACTCACTATGACAACGATAGCTATATCTTGGAAAAAGCCTACTATTGCTTTGAGCATAATCTTCCGTCTTATAAGGAAAATGCTTGAAAGAAGAATAAAAAATGAAATTCCAAACAAAACTCACATTATGCAAAGCTGTATTCATCTTCATAGCAATAGTCGTATGCGCACTATGGGCATTTGAGTTTCGTATAGCAGCTGTTGTTGTACTTTTGATAGACTATATTTTTGATTTTATAACACGTCGTTGTCCTTTTTGTGGGAAGCACTTTTCAATTGTACTAACAGTGAAAGATCGTTGTCCATTTTGCGGAAAATTATTCGAGTAAATATTTTATGGAAGCAGTGGGTATTCCATGCAGAAATAAATGTGTGTGCTATAAAATGTCAGCCAATTATAGGAAGAGACCTATATTCTCTGTAATGGACAATGGTCAATTATGAAAACTATTGCAAAATGAAAATACGATAGCAATCGTACAAAAACAGAAATCCGGAAACTTTTTTGAGTTATTATGGTTCAAAAAAGTTTCCGGATTTTCTGTAATGCTTTTTGAAGAGCCATTCTGTAACAGCCAATCACATTTCTATGAAAAAAGGTCAATCTTCTAGTCTACCGTGATCGCAACCAAGTGAAAGATAATGTTCGATTTCTCCACTCAGCACAAGCTGGGTATATTCCAAGGGCTTGTTATATAAGTAGCCAGTCCAGTTCTGCTCGCTGTGCCGGGGTGTTGCCATATTCGTCCTCAATGACGATGCAGTCGATGGAAAGAATGGTTCCATCCTCGAATCGGGCTTCCACTCGGTTGATGTCCATGTTGTAGCGGCAGGAAAGCACTTTTTGAGAGCGATTATAGTCAAAATTCTGATTTCGTTTCATTTGAATGGCTCCTTTAATGATTTGATTGTTGATTTTTTGACGAAATGAGATTTTTTTTCTTCTTCTGGAGTCACCCATCCACCCTATGATGTAGCTTTGTTCAGCTCTTGCGGTTGCATGATTGATACCAGCACAGCATCGGGATTCACCGTACAGAGCGAGTGAATCCCTGATGCTGTGCTTTTTTATTTGACACGAGGTGAAATTTTATGCGTCAGCCTGATCATGAGTACGAAGAACGGAGCTTTGGAGATATTCAACGTGCAATTGATTTTGAGAACAGTATGAATGACCTTGAATCGCAATTGTATTACCAGCATCTTTCCCCGAAAGAAGTTGCCCAGCAGGTGCTGAAAGCCACTTGCCAATTTTACGATGCTGACTGGTGCGGTTTAATTCAGGTCGATCTTGATTTGAATTTGTGGACACCATTCTGGTGGTTCAACGCTGGCGCAACAGACAAGACGATGCTTTTAACCGAAGAATATGAATCCGCTGAATTTCTGGATCGGTGGGTACAAACTGTCCGCAAGGGAATTCCAATGGTCGTCCCGGACGCCGAAGCAACAAAAGAAGCCTATCCTGCGGAGTATAACCTGTACCAGCGGCTTGGCATCCGGTCTGTTATTGCCGTTTCCTTGGAGCCGCGCCCAGTCGCTCTGCTTGCCGTCCGGAATCCTAAGCGGTATATTCAGCAGACCAGTATGCTGCGGATTCTGGCCTATGTGCTGCTTGCGTCGTACAACGAACAGAAGATGCTGAACCGGCTCCAGATGGCGTATATTCCCACTTCGATTCAAAGCAGCAAGGACATCTATGTCAGTCTGTTTGGCGAACTGAGCATCAGTACGTCCAAAGGCGTTCTGAAAGAAGCTGACTTTAGCTCTCCAAGCATCAACCGACTGATTTCTTACCTGCTGATTTCCCGTAAAAATGCCATTTCTCCGCAGGAAATCACCCAAACGCTCTGGTCGGATGATTCAGACAATCCAGCCAAGAACGTCAAAGGGCTGGTTTACCGTTTACGCCAGAAGTTCAGTATTATTTCGGATGAACCATTGGTTTTATCCTCCGCATCCGGATATCAGCTCAACCCGGAGCTTCACATTATGACAGATTATCAGCGTTTTGATGAACTTGTATCTTCCGCTGTCAGAGCGTCCTCCGTAATCAACAAAGTGGACATTCTCAAAAATGCTCTTGACCTCTATCATGGGAAGGTCTTGTCCTCCGCAGATGGGGAGCATTGGCTCATTCAGTTTTCCACAAAATACCATCTTTCCTATATGGGTGCTGTCAGTGAACTGCTGAAGCAGCTGGATTCGCTGCATTCTTATGACTTGCTCAATCAGTACGCCATGAAGTCTCTGACCATCGCTCCGGATAATCCGAAAGCATACTGCTGGCTGATCCGCTCCCTGAAAGCACAGGGAATGAATGAACTTGCAACCAACGAGCTGGCCGCAGCAAAGGAACATCTGACTACGGAAGAATACGAGGAAATCCTTGCATTTGGAGCCAATTGGTAAGAATGATTCCTATAACACTTTCGCAACACCTTCATGTGACTTTCATAACACCTAAAATTTTTCAGAAAGGGGCAAAAATGGCTCCATAACACTTTCATAACACCGCCAGATGACTTTCATAACACCGTCGTGTGATATGCTTACAGGGCACGAATCGATGCCCTGTAAGCTGATCGCACGGCGGTTTTCTTTTTTATAGGCTTCGATGCGTCGGAACAAAAACATATCGAAGCCTGAGATGCATTAAAGGCCGAGGATACTTATACTGCTTTCCATTCTCGGATGGAAAACAGTGTCGGTACCCTTTTCTTTAGTGCATCTCTTTTTTGTTGCCAAGAAAAGCCCGCAAGCTGTCACACAGTGAAGTGTCCTCAACCTCCGCATCCGGCGGAAAGGACACTTCATGTTTCTTTTTGCCCATTTTTCGTGGCTGGAACTGGCCGCACGGTATCCCTAGCAACTCCAAGTTTTCGATTTTTTACGATTTATCGAAAATTTGGAGGTTTGCGATGGCTTTTAATAAGGGCTATGAGTTAAAAAAGTTTGAAGCGCACTGGGAAAAGTTGCGAATCGAGTACGCAGCGGCAGGAATGGCTGAGGATGCCATTCAGAAGATGTACGACTATGACCGTCAGCAGTTCAATTCCGAACGCACCCGCATTGAGCGAACGCAGGAGTTCACTGCACCTGCGTATGAAAGCACCGAGGAAGAAGCCTCACCTCTAATGCTGCGCTATCAGGAAGCCATTACCACAACAGATACATACCACGAAACCAAGCGCAGCTTTGCATGGATTGGTGAAATCGAGGATGAGAATCTACTTGCTGCACTTGAGCAACTCTCGGATTCTGACTTAGAACTTATAACTTTGTACGCCTATGAAGAGTATGACACTGTTGAAATTTCTAAACTGTTTGGCACAACAAAGCAAAATATAAGTAAGAAAATCCGTAGAATTACTAATTTTATCAAGAACTTTCAAATCAGGGTTGTCTAAACGGCATTTTCGTCGGCTACCAAGTGAGGGGACAATTTCAAAAAGCGGCTCTTACCGCTGGCAAAACGTCCGCACTCACGAACCTTGAAAATTGAAGAGTTCAGTTGTTCGGTACTCAGATAATGATACTTCCGTAATTCGCGGCCCGGTCAGAATGTAGGCGGGGTGGCTGAGATGCCAATGAAGCGGTACAAATCCGCTGCCGAATGATT